>Ga0302309_10000559_pt1 | contig 42021 bp, 34 predicted proteins | sample III_Palsa_N1_1_FD_200453 | JGI IMG/M metagenome (GOLD analysis project Ga0302309, IMG submission 200453) | Peat permafrost microbial communities from Stordalen Mire near Abisko, Sweden - III_Palsa_N1_1 | ecosystem: Environmental > Terrestrial > Soil > Palsa > Peat permafrost | place: Sweden...
GCATGGCTAAATCAAACCCCTGGTAATTGAAGTGCAGGTTAAAACCATAAACCATTTTTGGGTTAGGGTTACCAATTACCTGCCTGTCGCTGGCATCAATATTTCCATCCCCATTCAAATCCTGGAAATCCAAATCGCCTGCGTGTGCTACATTGCCGTTAACTTTTTGCTTTGATGCTTCGGCATCGGTCTGGAATATGCCAAGTACTTTGTATCCATAAAATGAACCGAATGGTAAGCCGACTTTAGTAATTGTTATAGTTTGGCTAGGCTGTGCACTAAAGGCTACGTTACCCGGGTCGGGCGTATACCAGTCGTACCCACCATATACAGCATCAGTAGCTGCACCACTTAACTTGGTAACCCTGTTTGTGTTAAAGCTGGCATTAGCACTTATGTCAACACCAAGTTTTCCAAATTTGTGGCGATAGCCTGCCATAAAATCAAAGCCGTGGTTATCCACATCGCCAATGTTAGTGATATAAGGTGATGTAAAACCGCTACTTTGAGACAAAGTAAGATCGTATAACATGTTAGAGGTTTTCTTGTTATACCATTCGGCAGTAAAATAAAGGGCGCCATGCAGTACGTCCCCATCTATACCGATGTTGGTTTCAGTAATTGTTTCCCATTGCAAATTAGGGTTAGGTATACCTGTTAAAGTATTACCCACCTGGAATGGCTGCCCTGGCGCAAAGCCTTGTGCACCGCCTGCTATGCCAGTAGAAATATTGTTTTGCTGATAAGGTACGGTGAATGTATACGGAGGTATGTTGCTATTACCTAACTGGCCATAGCTTCCGCGTAATTTCAGGTTTAAATCAGGGAATATTTTCTTAACAAATGGTTCTTCACTAATTGCCCATCCCGCTGATGCACCCGGAAATACACCTTTTTGTTTATTAGGGCCAAAAACTGTATAATTAGCATCCTGCCTTATTGAAGCTGATAAAAAATAACGTTCGTTATAGTTGTAGTTTACGCGTGCAAATTGTGATTGTATTAAGCCTTGCGGATCATAAGTACCTGTAAGGTTTAATCCTGATTGTGATGTTTGAACAAATGAGTATCCGTTTATACCTACATAACTTTCACCGGCGTAAATGTTATTTGTTTTTTGAACTATCTGCTCATAACCAGCTAAAGCGCTAATGTTATGTTTGCCAAAGCTTTGATTATATGATAACACATAATTGGTTAACAATTGGCTGCTTTGCGCATATGATTTAGTTAATGAATTAACGTTTGACGCTACAGGGCCAAAATTGTATGTATTTTGGAATACATCTTCCGTTTCCAGGTAATAACTATAACCTAATGTTGTTCTGAAATCCAAATGGAAAGGCAATTTCAGGTCGCCATATAAATTACCCTGGAAATTATTTTTGGTGTCTTGTCCAGTTGCTGAATTAACCGCACCTAAAGGGTTAGGACCCGAATATTGCGCTCCATATCCAGCAGGTTCGGTACCGTATGAGCCATTTTCATTATAAACCGGAATAATCGGTTGTGTACGGAATGGCGCATTTGCTAAACTGGCTTGCGCGCCTACCAATGGCGAAGTTATGCGTTGAGATGCGTCAATTTGCTCGCCTATAGTAAGGTATTTACTCAATTTATAATCGGTGTTAACACGTACACCCCCAATATTTGAGTAGTTTTTAATGAATATGCCTGTTTGTTGATTATAAAATCCTGATATCAAATAGTTGATATTGGCTGACGCGCCTGAAATTGACAGGTTATAATTTTGCTCAGTACCATTACGGTATAACTCATCAACCCAATTGGTATTTGCCAGCGTATCTAAACCTCCTTTACCTGTAAAAACAGTTGGGTTTAAAATGTCTTCAACTTTTAAATAGTCATCTTTGTCAAGCAATTGAACCAGTTTGGGTTTGGTTACACCGTATCTTGCACTAAAAGTAATTAATGGTGGCGCACCTGCATTGGCACCTTTTTTAGTAGTTACCAATATTACGCCACCTGCAGCAGCAGCACCATAAATGGACGCTGAAGCCGCGTCTTTCATTACATCAATAGTTGCAATATCCTGCGGATTAACATTATTTAAATCGGCTTGCCTTATACCATCAACAATATACAAGGGGTTTGGCTGATAAAATGATGCAACACCACGTATAATAATTTGTGGTACACCATCAGGCTGTGCCGAAGCATCGATCACGTTAACGCCGGCTATCCTTCCCTGTAACGCTTCAATCGGATTGGTAATAGGTTGATCTTTAAATACTTCGCCTTTAACCGAAGCGATGGAGCCGGTAAGGTCTTTACGCTTTTGTGTGCCGTAACCTACAACAACAACTTCGTTTAGTTGCTGTAGGTCCTGCTCTAACGATACGTTGATGACCCTTCTTGCGCTTACTGTAACTTCCTGCTTTAAATAACCGACAGCGGTAAATACCAGCACATCCGTCGGCACGGCGCTCAAGCTGTAATTACCGTTAACATCAGTATTCACACCCCTGGTTGTCCCTTTTATGGCTATTGCAACGCCAGGGAAGGGGTTGCCTTTTTCGTCGGTTACTTTACCGGTGATGGTTTGCTGCGCGAAAGCCGACAGCGAGATCAACACAAGTAAAGGACAAAAAAGTAATTTGAGTAGTAATTGTTTTTTATACATAATGATTTTACTTTAGGTTTTAAAATTTGATAAGCTCATTTAGTTGGTTGGTTATTTTTTGGCGCCTGGCCAATAGTTGCCCTGGCTTTTATCCCGAAAGCAAATGGGTATGATAAGGCTTGCCGGTATAGCGGCGGACGTGTTTTATAACGTTACGCATACAGGAACTTTTCAATACCCGGTTGAGGTTTTGATCCATTTTCATAAAACAATACGGTTGAAAAAATTGGTGTTTATAATTGCTCAATTAGCGGCAACTATCTTGCCTGCAATTGACATATCAAAGAGAGGTGATAAAACAGGCTACGACAAATTTCAAAATCAAAATATAAATAAGGTGGGAGAGGTTTTGTTTATAATAATTTGAAAGTCAATTATTTATAAATAATAGTGGTGGGTGAAAATATAAACGGTATATAAACCATTTACAAAGTTTTGTAATAATTTAGATAGCTTTTATAGCCATTACAGCGGTTTCAAACTCGTCATTATGCACTAATGATTTGCTTTTGATGCGGGCTTTATAATTGTAAATGGTATTTACAGAGTATTCGAGGATGTGGGCGATCTGTTCGGTATCGTGAATGCCGAGGCGCACCAGGGCAAATATCCGCAGGTCGGTATTGAGTAATTGGTTGGGCAATAATTTTACGCGATGTTCTTCGCAAAACAATTCATTATATTTATTGACAAAGTTGGGGAATATCTTCAGGAAAGCCTTATCAAAATTAATGAACAGCTCCTCGCGTTCTTTGGTGAGGTTGATGTTGTTCACCAATATCCTGATGTCATCAAACCTTTTGGTGGTGAGCTTGGTATCAACCGAGCGCTTGAACTTATCGAGCTTATTGATGTATTCCGATATGAGGTTGAAATAATAGCCTATGTATTCTTCTTTTATTTTGTTGGCTTCGTTCAGTTCAATAATCGTATGCTCCAGGTTGTGGTTTGTTTCGAGGATTATCTTGTCGGCTATCCTTATTTTTCTCAGCTGTTTATAAATGATAAATGCAAAAACCACTACCATTAATATCAGTATGGTCAGTATCGACGAAAAAAAGAAAAGCGCACGTTTTTGCTCCTCCTCAATATTTATCCTGTCGCTGGCAATTACGGGCAATATGGCGCTAACCTGCAATTTACGCTGGCGGGCACCATAAAATATGGCGTCATCCATTGCCTGTTTAATATAAACGTAGGCATTTTTTACATCGCCGTTTTTATAGAGTTGTTGCGCAAGTGTGGTCATGGCTGCGGCTTCTTTGGTTGATGAGCGCGCATCGGCCATTGCAGCTGTTATAAGCAGGGCGATAGCGCTATCGGGTATGCCTTTGCGGATGTAGATGTCGCTGAGTGTTGATGCCGTTATGGCAAATTGGTGATCGGGCAGTTTATAGCTATTAACCAGTTCTTTAAGGTTAGCTACAGCCTTATCGGTATTCCCGGTTTTAAGGAACCGAAGCCCTGTGTAATAAATGTATTCGAATGATTTAGGCGAACACAAGGCAGTTGCCGAATCGATATACTTGCCGGCGAGATTATCGTAGATAGGTGCGTAGTAATTATCCTTTACAAAATCGGCCAGGTCATAGTAAGTGCGGGCATTCAGAAAATAATATTCCTTTTTGGCCTCGTTATCGAGTATTTTAACGTTGACAGTGTGCAGCGAATCAAAAGTTTCCTTAAACATACCCGACGACAGTAGTATAAAACCCAGTTTTATTTTACTATACGCTATTTTTGCAGGGTCTTTTAGCAAGCGACCCGTTTGCTGGAGTTTTTGTACATAGTAGAAAGCCTTATCGTAATTAAAGGATTTATATTCATCGTATAATGCCAGGTAAAGATTATAATGCCTGTTGAGATCGGCTACCGGTGCATCGGCCAACGACTTTTCCAGCCTCTCTATCCGTTTTACTTTGTCGTTGTCGTAAGCTTTCTTTTCATCTAAAACCTCATTCAGTTTATAAAGCAGGCTGTCATAACTTTTGCCGGCAAACGCGGCATGAAACGATAGGGAAAAAAGCATGAAGAGTAAAACCCGTCTCATTTACAAGTGCTTAATCTTTAGTTTAAAAACGATAAATAGTTTATATGCCGGTCCTTTACTATTTGCAGGACGCTATATGGTTATATGTCTCTAAAATTAGAAAAAATAATTTAATCTAAGCCCTGCGCCAATTTTAATAATGCTTAAATAATAACTACACAGGAAATAGTACCAGGCGCAGGTGCCGATCAAAAAATAGCTTAATTTTACCAGCCGGGATAAATGCATCCCATATGTGAATGCTGGATATTTTATACGAGGACGATTACCTTATAGCCATTAATAAACCGCACGGATTGCTGGTACACCGCTCACCAATCGCTGCTGACGCGGAAGAATTTGCCTTACAATTATTGCGCGACCAGGTTGGCCGCAAGGTTTACCCGGTGCACCGTATCGACAGGAAAACCGGCGGCATTTTGCTGTTTGCTTTTGATAAGGATACGGAAGTTGCCATGCAGCGCCAGTTTATGGATAATGCTGTAAATAAAAAATACCTGGCAATAGTTCGGGGGCATACACCCGATGAGCAGGTGATCGATCATCCGCTAAGAAAAGAGAACGGTACATTGCAGGATGCCGTTACCGCCTTTGCTACATTAAACCGTGCCGAGCTACCTGTGCCTTTTGGTGCACATAATACATCGCGCTATTCATTGATAGAGGTTGTGCCCCAAACAGGCCGCATGCACCAGATCAGGAAGCACCTGGCGCATATTTTTCACCCGATAATCGGCGACCGTACGCATGGCTGCAACAAACAGAACAGGTTATTTAAGGAACAATGGGAAATGACTACCATGCTGCTGCATGCCTCGCAGCTTTCATTTCAGCACCCGGTAACAGGAGATAAAGTAATCATAACTTCGCCGCTTCGGCCCGAGTTTGAACAGGTTTTATTATTAATGGAGTGGAACTTGGCACAATATCTGCAAGAATAACAATAAGCATACTATTGCAGGATTATTATGACTGAAGCAACAATCTTTAGCCTGGATATTGACGGTAAAGAACACCTGATAACTATTACACCACTAATTAAGCGTATTTCGAATGGCAATTTATACCTGACCGGCGTTTACAGGCTTAGCGAAGGTAAACTTGGCATGGGCGAAATTGTGTTTGATGATGATATGAACCAATGGGAGTACACCGGTACGGGCGATATGAACCACACAGAAGCTGAAGAGATAGCCAGGTTTATACAAGGCCATAAGCAATCTGCTTAATTAGCCTCACCCTGCCCTCTCCGAAGGAGAGGGTTCTAATAGAAAATGAGTTTAAAGTCCTCTCCTTTGGAGAGGATTTAGGTGAGGCTAAACGAGATGAATTCAATAATATACGATGTTGTTAGGAACGTTTCGTGTTTTTTAAAAGCTATTTCCCTGTTGCAGTTAACAAGCCACTCTTATATATTTATCCCTGGAAACCAAACGCGCAAACCCGATGGATGAAATAGAAGATTATTCCGAATCAATTCACGAACAAAGCAACGAACATGCCCACCATGCCATGCACGAAAGCGGCGGCAAGGATAAATGGGTGGTTTATGTAGCGCTTACCACGGCAGTATTTGCCGTGTTGGCAGCCATAACCGGCCTGCTTGCCGGCGACCATGCCGATGAGGCCATGCTGGCGCAGATGCGGTCGTCAGACAGTTGGGCATTTTACCAGGCAAAGGGTATTAAGGCAGATATACTAAACGCTTCAAACAGCACGCTGATATCCTTGGGCAAGACGCCTGATACCGCAGCGGTAAATAAAGTTAAACGCGAAAAGAAGGAACAGGCCGAAATAATGGCTAAAGCCAAAGATTATCAAAAGGAATCGGACGAGCACGTAGCCAAACATAAAATTATGGCGCGTGGCGTAACCATGTTCCAGATAGCTATTGCTATCGGTGCTATATCTATTATTACCAAACGGCGCATCCTGTGGATAATAAGTATGGGTTTTGCGGTTGCGGGTGTGGTTTTTCTTTTACAGGGATTGGGCCTGTTTTAAACAAAATCGGCTGATGAAAATTAAAGTGCTTGTTGTTTGCTTGAGTTTGTTGGCGCTATCGCGATCAGCATTACTCGCTCAAACCGAAAATCCGGCAAAACAGATCAAGCTGATAACACTTGATCCTGGTCATTTCCACGCAGCTTTGGTGCAAAAGTCCATGTACCCGGATATTGACTCGGCCGTTTATGTTTATGCCCCGAAGGGTAATGACGTACAATTGCACCTTGACAGGATAACTGCTTACAATACCCGCAAAGACAACCCGACTGCCTGGAGGGAAAAAGTTTATTTAGGCGATGATTTTTTAGAGAAGATGCTGGCCGAAAAGAAGGGCAATGTGGTGGTACTGGCCGGCAATAACCGCAGGAAAACGGAATATATTCAACGATCAATAGATGCGGGTTTTAATGTGCTGGGCGATAAGCCGATGGCAATTGATAAAAAGAATTTCGAGTTGTTAAAAACCACGTTCGCCACGGCAAAACGTAAAAAACTGGTTTTATATGATATAATGACTGAGCGTTACGAGATAACCAACGCCCTGCAGCGCGAGTTTGCCATGATACCTGAAATATACGGTCGCCAGCTGCAAGGTACGCCCCAAAACCCCGGTATCGAAATGGAGAGTGTACATTACTTTTATAAATATGTTTCGGGCAGTGTGCTTACACGGCCTGATTGGGCTTTTGACATTACGCAGCAGGGGCAGGGCTTGCAGGATGTTGGCGTTCATTTGGTTGATCTTACCCAATGGGAATGCTTCCCTGACCGCATTATCGATTACGAAAAAGATATCCAATTCAACAGCGCCAAACGATGGACGATGGATATTTCGCTTAGGCAATTCAATACTGTTACCGGGGCAAATGGTTTTCCTGATTTTTTAAAGAAATATGTTTCGCAGGATACTGTATTAAAAGTATATGCTAATGGTATGGTGAATTATAAACTGTTCGGTATAAATGTAAAACTTACCGCCAAATGGGCTTATAAAGCAGTTGCAGGTGGTGATAGCCAGTATTCGGTATTGCGGGGGACAAAGGCCAAATTAATTATATTACAAGGCGCAGAGCAGAATTATGTGCCCACACTGTATATTCAACCTGAAAATGATAATACCGCTTATGAAGCGCAAATGATGGGTAAATTGAAAATAGTTCAGGCAAAATATCCGGGCATCGACCTAAAAAAAGAAGGCAACCGTTGGGAAGTAATTATCCCCGATAAATATAAGGACGGACACGAAGCGCACTTTGCCCGCGTTGCCGATAAGTTTTTCGGATATCTTAAAAACGGCGACATGCCCAAATGGGAAGTGCCGGATATGATAGCAAAGTATTACACCACAACCACCGCGCTGCAAATCGCGTTAAAAAACAAATAGCTTATGAGCAATAACGACATTATGAAGAAATTGCGCGTAGCGCTCAAGCTAACCGACGATGATATTGTGGAGATACTAAAGCTGGCCGATTTCAGGATCACCAAAACCGAATTGGGCGCCATATTCCGCAAAGAGGACCATCCAAACTTTAAACCCTGCGGCGACCAAATATTACGCAACTTCCTTAATGGTCTTATCATTCACAAGCGCGGGCCGAAAGTGTAAATAACATTGATAAATCACCCATAAGTTATAAAAAATGTCAGTGCGAGGCTTTCGTGATGGATGGTGTAAGGGAAAGCCGAAGCAACCTCGTCGCCAAGCATGTTGAACAGGTTGCTTCGCTGCTCAATTCCACCCGCATTCCGCTTATAATGATATAGCTTATTAGAATTGCCAAATTTTAATAGTCTCAATAACGGCCACTAATGCGATGCCATTGGCGTTTGAACCAAGTGCATCCTGCCGCTTCTGAGCATTTCCTGTTCACGGGCAGAAAATGCCTCCCTTCCGCCGAAATCCTGTACCCAGTATTTATGGTTTTCGGCAACGCCGACTTCCTTAAACTGCGCATTCATCAGGTTTTTGCAGTGGCCGGGGCTTTTAAACCAGCCGTCCATCACCTCGTCGATGCTTGACTGTCCCCAGGCGATGTTTTCTCCCACGGCAAAGCTCTTATAGCCATTAAATTGATAGCCGGCAAACACAATACGGTCTTCCATGCTTCGGCCGTCGCGACTGGTATGACTGAAATAGTTATTATTCGACATATCCCAGGCGTGGCCCTCAGCTGATTTTTGTAGAGTGTTATTCCAGGTGAGCGGCCCGACCGGCGGCATATACGTGGTACCACAATTACAACCTTCGGCCCTTACTTTATTGATATGCGCCAGAAATTCATGTTTAAACTCGTCAGTACCGCTTTGTTGGCAAAATGCTTTTGCCCCTGAAAATATTAACAGGATAAACAAGCATCCAAAAATTGATCTTTTCATAATTGCAGTATTTGACGGTTGTATTGCCTTTAAGTTTAAACAGATCGATCAGGGGAATGTCACTTTCGGCGCTTTGCTGTGGAGCGTCGTTTTTTCCTGCCAACAATTATAAAGATTGTTATTGCCAGTAGTACAATAACTGCCAGTAAGGTTATAATAAGGCCATTTTTCTGGAAGACGAGGTTTTGTAGAGTTTTTTGCTGTTGCTGGTATAAAGTTTTTTTTTATTTAGCAGCGAGTCTTTGGTTTTCGCTTTAGCTATAATATTCGCTTCCTCGCTTTTACGTATGCTGTCGTTAATAAAATTATGGCGTTTTAGGGCTATGGCCGCTTTGGCGGTATTACCGGTGCGTGTATAAAGCATTGCGAAGCTTTCCTGAACGGCGGATTCATTTCGCGAGTAGTGGTTGTTTACCGACAGTTGCAAGGCCTCATTCAAGTCGCGCATTGCGAGGCCGTAATCAGTAATATCTGTTTTGATGGATGCCAGTACCAGCAAAGAAGTAATAATGTTAGGCACATCATTTTTATCCCTTGACAGCGTATTCGATTGCAGTATGAACCATTTTGCCTGGGTGTATTTTTTTTGTGCGTAATAAACTTTTGCCAGGTTATCAAAACTGAGGCGCAGCCCGGTGGTATCATTGTATTTTGAGTAATAGTGCAGCGCCTGCATGGTATAGTTAAGGGCCTTTTCCTGGTATTCGAGCTTTTTGGCTTTGCTTTTTACGGTATCGTAATGTAAATACCCTACGGCGATCTGCGTAAATATTGGCCCTTTCAGCGAATCGCTTACGATAGATAATTGCTGTTTCAGCGTATCGGCAATGGGCGCAGCCAAAAGCTTTGTTATGCTCAACAGTAAAATTATAGCTATCGTAATAAGTTTCTTCATAAACGGGATATTAAGATAGCACATTCTATTCAAATAACATGCCTATTATAGTTAATTAACCTGTATGTGTTGTGTTGTTGTAAATGAATTAAATAATATGAGTATAAGGAAAAAATAAAGGCATATTAATCAGGGTTACAGTATCAGTAATAATTGAGTGTATGATAAAAGGGTATAGAAATTAGTACAGGAAATTGCTCTGTGGGGAATTATTTTATCACCGCCTCATACTTATCAAGCCATGCTATTACGCGTTTTGACCGAGTTGCAAGCAAGTTGAACAGGCTTATACCTAATACAGCGCAGGTAATGCCGGCTAAAACGTCGAGGATATAATGGTGGCTGGCGTATACTGCAGTAAACCAAATGCCTAATACAACAATAGCAAATAAAATGTTCACCAGGCCCAAACGGTTTTTGAAGCCGTAGTAAAGTACAATTACCGGGTAAGCCGAATGTAACGATGGCATGGCCGCAAAAACGTTGGAGCCTTTTGAGTAGATAGATTTAAAAAGACCGATATGGAAGTAGGCATCGAATTTTGAAAGTCCACCGGTACTGGCCAATTTTAAAGGTTGAAACACAAAGCCATGCTGTTGTACATACCAGGGAGGTGCGGCAGGGTATAGATAATATATAATAAACCCCAGCAAATTCACCAGCAAAAAAGTAAGTGCGAAGTATAAAAACTGTCGCCTGTTTCTAAAGAAAAGATATGCTGCAAATGAAAGCGGAACAGGTATCCAGCATAAGTAAAAAAGGCCGGTTATTATATCTAAAAACGTAGTGCCTTTTACGGCTAAATATTCATTTGGCGTAAGTATTTTGCCGTTGAAGTTAATACCAAAAAGGTGTTTTTCGGCATTATATAAATCAGCAATGTGTACAGTGTTAACTTCGTAATTGGGTATTGCCTTCATATAATCAAAAAGCACCCAGTAAAATATAAATATGGAAAACCCTAATATAAATTTGCGGGTAATGGCAGATGCGTAAAACAGCGTGTTGAAAAGCAATACAAGCACCAACTGGTCGGACTTATAACCAAGTAAAAAAGTCGAGAGCAGCAAGTATGCAATTGAAAGTATTGAAACAACAATTACAGACCGTGTATTGATCTGGATGCCATTGTTTATAGCATTTCCCATGCTATTTTTTTATGAAATCTGAACGGAATATCTTATCCCAGAACGGTGAACTTACACCATAGCCTTTCCCGGGGTCCTGGTAATGGTGCAGCATGTGATGATGCTTGATCGCTTTCCATAACCTTCCCTTAAAATTGAAGTGATGTATGGCGTAATGCGATATATCATAAAACAGGTACCCTATGATAAAACCAGGGAAAAATCCCCATATATCGTTGGTTGGCAGTATTGCTTTAAATAAAAAATAGAAGAGCAGTGCAAGCGGTATGCTAACCGATGGCGGAAGTACCAGCCTTTTTGCATCGCTCGGATAATCGTGGTGAACGCCGTGAAATATAAAGTGCAAACGCATGGCCCAGGGTTTATCCTTTGGCACATAATGGAATACAAAACGGTGCATGATATATTCTACCAGTGTCCAAACAAAAAGGCCAAGTAAAAAAAGCCCGAAAAACAGGACTATACCTAATGACAGCGTGTAATATTTATAAATACAAAAAGCAATTACCGGAACAAAGATATATAGCGGTACGGTAAAATGAACCTTGGAAAGGCCTTCCAGCAGATCGCTCTTAAACATCCTCACTGATTCCTGCGAATTGGAAACAAAGTTTTTTTTCATACACCTCCGGGTTTAATCATTTAATTGCAGGCAGATCATTCACTAATTAGCCTGTAATCGCTAATTTAATGCGAAGATAACACATTATTTATTTTCTTCTTCGGCAATAGTTTTTTTCGCGTCCATTAACCGTTTAAAAGCGGTAATATTTGTTAACACGGCCAGCAAAGTAATCGGGAAGGTAAATATCGACATGGTTTCAAACACATGGAATTTTATACCGGGTACATACAGCTTGTAATTGCCGCCGATGTAATGTGAGCTTACCCCGCATAATATCGCGCATAAACCTATGGTTACCACCCGCTCGGGCCTTTGCATTAAGCCGCCTTTGCATTCAATGCCCAAACCTTCTGCCCGCGCCCGCACGTAGCTAACCATCATCGACCCCATCAGGGCAATAAATGCAAATATCGAGCTTAAAAAATAATGGTGCCCCACAAGATAGTAGCAAATACCCAGGAACATGATCAGTTCGCTGTAACGGTCGAGCACAGAATCATACAAAGCACCAAATGTCGATTTCATATTGCCCAGCCTGGCTACCTGCCCGTCTAACATATCAAACAGGCCGGCAAATAATATAAGGCCGCCCGCCCAGCCTATATAGCTAAGGTCGCCGCGGTTGCCTTCCTCGGCGCCTATTATAAATATAACAGCTACGCCAACATTCAGCACAAAGCCTATAGACGTTACCGCATTTGGTGTAAGGCCTAATTTAATAAATACCCTTACAACAGGGTCGATAACCTTGTAAATGCCTAACTGAAGGCTTCTTTTTAAGGATGTTTGCTGTTCCATCAGTTTATAACGGTTATTCAAATATAATTAAAAATCAAATTGAACCAAGGTACGGATACCCCATGGGGCAACATCCGGGTGATCGAGGTATGTAAACCTGTGTACCAGGTCAATCCGCACGAATTTAAAAATATTTTCTATGCCCACACTGCCTTCAATATAAGGCGTACGGCCCAATGCATAAGTTATCGGCTGGCCATTGGCAACCGGGTACTGATACAGGTTTGGATGTAGTGAAGGATTGTTCTGGCTGCTCACATCGCCCCAAATGCCTTTGAAAGACATTACTTCGCGCCATTTCAGTTTGCTAAAAAATGGTATTTTGTTAAAGAAATACCCCTGGAAATGCTGATCGATGTTCAGGCTCACCGAACGGTCGCTCACAAACTCCAAAAAGTTCATGAGGTTATATGAATACAGGTCATACGCATAAGTTTGGTTGGCGCTAAAAATGTTTAGCAATGGATAAGGCACCTGCCCAAATATTTGCTGGCCCTGCAGGCGTACATCGGCAAAACCAAACTGCGAATTATAAAAGCGCTTATCTACCTGTAAATGTATTTGCTGGTACTCATAACTGCTGTTAAATACATCTTTAAGCCCTTCAGTGTAGGTAAATGAGAATACCGGGTACTTGCTTGGTATAGGTATCCTGTAAATCTTGCCCTGGTAAAATTGTTCATTTGGCGCATATCGCAAGGTCAATGCAGCTTCTGTTGTTGTGAGGTCGAGTACATTGTTGGGCTGATTAGCTAATGTATTCTCAAAATACAATGAGCCTGCCGGCGATTGCATACGGTTTGTTAAAGTAAACTCGTACGAAAAATGACTTTCATACTCATGTATGTAATCCAGCTTATAAAAATCATTATACAGGTACTTATCGTTATTTCCCCGCTTGAATGATAACAGGAAGTTATCTTCTTCAACAAACTGCAAATTTTCGCCAGGTATGCTCACATCCTTCTGGTAGCTTGCCCTTATATAATTCTGCGGGAATTGATAAATAGATTTATCATTGAGCGAGTAGGTTGCACTCAGGAAGTATTTCCAGCGTTCATCTTTGAACCCATAGGCGGCATAAGTTTCAAAATAATAACGTTTGCTTAACTGGGGAGTTGTACGGCCACCAAGCCTCAGTCTGAAACCTTCAACCGGGTTAAAACTGTAAAATGTGTTTGCCGGCCCAACCTCAAACCACCCGAAGCCTTTATAACCGGCCAGTAATAATGTTGCTACATCCATCAGCTGTTTATATGATGGCATATCCTTCAGGCTGTCGATGTTATGGTATGTATTTGCTTCGGCGGTTGTTAGGCTGTCCGGCCGGTTTTGCGCCCAGAAGGTAGCATCCTGGTGGTTGGCATCGTAGCTGGCCTTTACGTCGGGGGTGTCATAAAACGCATCGGGGTGGGGTTGGTTTACGGCATAGTTGCTGTAGCTAACTGTTCGTATGCCGTATAGCCCCCCATGGCTGGTTTTTTTAAACCCGAAATCGGCATAAGTAACACTTTTGCTCAAATGATACTTGCCATCGGGATTTTTCATAAAATCCAGGTCGACGTGCATTGAATTTACCCAATTAAGGTTGATGTTTTTATTTATATATAATACAGCCTTTTGCACCGCATAATCGCCGTTTAAGGTGATGTATATTTTGCCTTCAAAAAGCATGTCGCCCAGGTTGCGTGGTGTAAAAGTGAGTTCAACAACTTTTATGTTGTCAACAACAACCGTATCTGTAATAAAATATTTGTAGTACGTAGGGCCGCTATCGGCAATAGGGCTTAAAAAGTTATTGGTCATCAAAAATATACTGTTGTCATATATATCTATATCATAGTACATATGCTTCAGATATTCTCCTACAGCTGCATTATCAACCTGGTCGCCAAAGTTTACACTTTTTTCGCCAAGTATTGTGTTTTTTGTTTTTTCGGGGCTTTTACGGTAATAAGTTTGCACCACCTTTTCATCAAGGTAAAGCGGCAGCAACGATTTACCCGGTACACTTGTAGTGTCGCGGTTATCAAGCACGAACTTATATTTGTGAAAGAATTTTTTGTCGGATAGGGTAGGTGATACATTCACAACCGACATAACCATTTTATCATACTGCTTGTACTCTACGTATGGATAGCTTTCCGGACGGTTGATCGGCCTGTGCGCAATTACCTGGCGTATAAGTTCCACCGCCGGGTTGCCCTTGTTACGGTACCTGGCTTTTGGCCCCGCTTTAACGTCAACTTCTTTCAGTTGCTGCGCCTCGGGGAAAAGCCGTATATTTATTACCTGCGCTTTGCCGGGTATAATAGCAAGTATAGCATCTTTATAACCTACAAATGAAACCTTTATATGGCTAAACTGCTGCGTGGTGCTGATGGTGTATTTGCCCCCCAGGTTTGTTTGTCCGCCAATTGAAGAGCCTGAAAACGTAACAGTTACGTATGGCAAAGGCTGTTTGTTACTGGCATCGGTAACAATGCCGCTGACCGAGGTTGTTTGAGCGAAAAGCGCCGAAGCGCTGAATAAAAAGAAGATTACCAGTAACGGCTTTATATATATATTTCTACAGTCCATTTATCAATTATGCAAATACAAATTTCTTTTGCAGCAGGTAATTATAACTTACCCCCATCACCACCGCAATCATAATTTTTGCGACTATATAATTCACCCCTATATAATGTGTAACAATAAATACGCCTAATGTTGACAGCGCCAAATTACCATTCCATATCAGTATATATTTCAATACTTGCAATGGCATCTTTTTTTCTCTTCTTTTGAAGACCCAAATCCTGCCTAAAGCGAAATTTGTAACACCCCCGACCAGTGTTCCGAGCAGGCTCGCAAAAACGAACCAAAAGTAGAAAAATTCCTTACAGACTATTGTGGTCAAAAAGTCAAAAAAGGTAGATATTATAGAAGATGCTTGTGACCTGATGAAAGTTGACATTTATGCGAGTAAATTCAAAGCTACAACGACCTGTACAAGTATATTAGTATAGATACCGGCAACAATATCATCGGTCATTATACCCCACCCGGAGGGTAAACGTTCTGTTTTCCTGATATATAGCGGTTTTACGATGTCGAAAAAACGGAACAATACCAGTGCGCATAACAAATATTTTACATTCCCCGGTACAAATAGCAGGCCAATACACATGCCGGCAACTTCGTCTATCACCACTCTTGAGGGATCTTTCCCCCAAAGCGGCACAACCATAGTTGATGACCATACGCCCATCAGTATAATAAAAACGGTAATTGCTACAGAAAGGATTGCCGGGGGGGAATGGCCATGCCATGCCAGGTACCAAATAAAGCAGCAGGCAACAGCCGCGACTGTTCCTGCTCCTTTACCATTGTTTATGTAACCGATGCCAAAACTAGTGGCAAACAGCTTATGAAACCACATTTTTACAGCGTATCAACCAACTCCTGGTAGTAATCGAGGCCCAGGTGCGTGATCAGGTCTTCGCCCATTAGGTGGCGAAGGGTGTTTTGCAATTTCATTAATTGTTTAAATATGTCGTTCTCGGCAGGCAAACCCGGTGCAGTTTGCGGCGATTTTAAGTAGAATGATAACCATTCCTGTATACCGCTCAGGCCGGCGCGTTTTGCCAGATCGCTGAATAAGGCAAGATCAAGCGCTATTGGCGCAGCTAATATCGAGTCGCGGCACAGGAAGTTGATCTTGATCTGCATTTTATATCCTAACCAGCCAAAAATATCAATGTTGTCCCAGCTTTCTTTGTTGTCGCCATGCGGAGGGTAATAGTTAATCCTGATCTTGTGGTAAATATCGCCATATAGTTCAGGGTTTTTGTCAGGCCTGAAGATATCTTCCAGTACGCCCAATTTTGAAACTTCTTTGGTTTTAAAGTTATCCGGGTCATCCAGCACTAAACCATCACGGTTGCCCAAAATATTGGTTGAGAACCAACCCGAAACACCTAGTGAACGTGCTGCAAGGCCCGGCGCCAAAATGGTTTTCATTAAAGTTTGGCCGGTTTTAAAATCCTTACCTGCAATAGGGGTATCGGTTAATTTAGATAATTCTATCATCGCCGGTATATCAACTGTAAGGTTGGGAGCGCCGTTCGCAAACGGAATGCCCAACTTTAAAGCTGCATAAGCATAGATCATGCTTGGCGAAATGAGCTTATCATCATCCTTCAATCCCTGCTCAAATTTTGCAAGGGTTGAATGTACGTCTGATGCTTCGTAATATATTTCGGTTGAACCGCACCATACTAAAACTATCCTGTCTAAGCCGTTTTTATCTTTAAAGTTTTCAATATCCTCTATTACCTGCTGTGCAAGCTCATAACGTGTACCTTGTTTAACATGCGTACCAATAAGGTTTTTAGCGTAGTTTTTGTCGAACGCAGCCTTCATCGGAACAATGCTTTCCAATTCGGCCTTTACCGAATTCAGTAAGCCTGCTTCCAATACTTTCGCATTCATCGCTGCTTCGTACACGTTATCTGAATATACGTCCCAGCCGCCAAACACAATATCATTAAGATCGGCCAGCGGCACAAAGTCTTTTACTTTGGGATTGCGGTTTTCGGTCCTTTTACCTAAACGTATCGTTCCCATTTGGGTAAGGGAACCAATTGGCTGCGATAAGCCTTTGCGCACAGCCTCAACACCGGCAATAAGAGTAGTAGCTACAGCACCTAAACCCGGGATCAATATACCCAGTTTGCCTTCGGCTGGTTGAATGTTAGTTTTCATCTGTTTTAATTTATATGGAAATGGCTAAAGCCATTTGTTTTGCTTATACCAGGTTAACGTTTCTGTTAAACCTTTTTTCAGGTCGAAGGCGGGGTAAAACCCAAGATCTTGTTTTGCATGCTCAATATCGCAGGCCCAATTTGCAGCGGTCAGTTCTTTTAACTTGTCGGTATTAAGTATTGCCGCTTTATTGGCCAAAGAACACACTTTTTCTGATACCGAAGCAATTATTTTTACAAAATTGACAGGCAGATGAAATTTTGCAGTGCGCAAATTTAGAACATTTTTAGCAATATTAGCCAACTCATACTTGTCGTAAAAATTACCATCGGCAATATTATAGGTTTGCTGGTTGCACATATACATCGCCTTTATGGTTATTCGCGCCAGGTCTTTAACGTATATAAAGCTCAATTTTTGCGCTTCGGTACCTATGTATGGTTCAATACCTTTTTTAAGTTGTTTAAAAAAGAGATATATGCCGGTATCGCGCGGGCCATACACTGCTGTCGGGCGTAAAATGGTATAATTTAAGGTGCTTATACTTTTTAATTTTTGCTCGGCCAGTAATTTACTTTTGCCATAAGCGGTAATGGGATGCGGCGTTGTTTCTTCGGAGATTATCCCGTTCAGATTTTTTAACGGGCCTGTTGCCGCCAGGCTGCTGATAAAAACAAACCCTTTTAAATTTATGTCGGCGGTTTTGGCTGCGGCTGCCAGGTTAAAAGTGTAATCGGCGTTTACCCGGTTGTATTCTTTTTGCGAACGCGCCCTGGTAACGGCTGCCGCGTGGATGATATAATCGTATTGCTTTTCCTGCAGGTCTTTTTTGAGGGATATTACATCATTAAAATCGGGGTAAGTGTATTGGATATCTAACGATTTCAGGTGGTCGATCTTACTGCTTTTACGTACGGCTACATACACATCAAGGTTGTTGTGCAGTGCCTCTTCAATTAAATGATACCCTACAAACCCACTGGCACCGGTTATCAAAACCTTTTTCTTCATATATCCTTTTCGTATAACCTGTATTTTTTGTACGGGTCGCCGTCAATGGCTTCAATTGCGCTGTTCATTAATACATTATTTTCAAGCGTCCAGCCGGCTTCGGCCGATGTGTATCCTTTTTTGATATACTGTTTAATGATCAGGGCGTAAAGGCATGCCTCGATACCTAATTTTCTATAGCTCTCTATTACCCCTAACGCATAAACGCGTATGCGTGTTATTTTCTTTTTGCCAAATAATAATTTAAAAATACCGGTTGGCAATAACCTGCCCCGTTTAATGGTTTTAAACAGCTGGTTATAATCGGGCAGGGCAATACCAAAGCCCACCAGCTTGCCTTCATGCTCTGCTATAATGCAAAATTCGGGGTCGAGGATGAGTTTGAGGTCTTTTGCGAGGTAGTCGAACTCCTCGTCGTTGAGCGGTACAAAACCAGTATTCTTATCCCAGGCAGCATTGTAAACCTCGCGCAGTTTGATGGCTTCATTTTTAAAGTCCTTCATGTTTACCTTTCGGATGACGATATTGCTTCGCTTTAAGCGGTTAAGCAAGGCATCAAGCAATCTCAACGACCGGTCGTTATATGCCTGGTCGTGCCAATGCCAGGCTATCAGGTCAACCTGTTTGGTATAGCCCTGTTTCTCAACCAGGTTTACATAATAAGGCGGGTTATAGGTCTGCATCAATACCGGCGGGCTGTCAAAGCCCTGCACTAAAAGCCCGCATGGCTCATTTGTTGAAAAGTTTACCGGGCCGATAACCTTTTGCGTAACGCCTTTTTCCTTTAGCCATTTGTCAACAGTATCGAACAGTACTTTGGCAACTTCGCTATCATCTATCGAATCAAAAAAACCAAAGAAGCCATCGTTCCTTTGGTTAAACTCGTTGTGCGTATTGTTTAAAATGGCGGCAATACGACCGATTATCTTGCCATCCCTGTAAGCCAGAAACGGCTGTACGGTATTATGCTTATGAAACGGGTGCTTGGTAAGCAGGTCACGCTGGGCAATAAATAACTCAGGGACGTAGTTTGAGTCGCCTTTATATAGATCGTGTGGAAAATCTATAAAATCTGCCAGCTCTTTTTTTGAGCTGACAGGAATTACATTTATCATATTCTTTCTTTAACCGTAGTCACGCCCACATCCTTGAATGCTTTAATTATCTTTTCAATAGCTTCGTCTATCTGTTCGAAAGAATGCGTGGCCATTAATGAAAAGCGGAGCAAAGATGAATCGGAAGGAACGGCAGGCGAAACAACCGGGTTAACAAATACGCCGGCTGATTGCAGGTGCTTGGTAACCAGGAAGGTTTTATCATTATCACGTACATATATCGGGAGTATCGGGCTTTCGGTAGGGCCCAGGTCGAAACCTTCTTCCAAAAGTAATTTCATGGCATAATTGGTATTATCCCACAGCTTTTGTATGCGTTCAGGTTCTGATTGGATGATATCGAGTGCTGCAATCACGCTGGCCACAGAGGCCGGAGTCATACTCGCGCTAAACATCAGCGAACGGGCGCGGTGTTTCAGGTAATCGATGGTAGCAGCATCGCTGGCAATAAATCCGCCCAATGAGGCTAATGATTTACTGAAAGTACCCATAATGAGGTCTACATCATCAGTCAAGCCGAAATGCGAAGCGGTCCCGGCGCCATGATCGCCGATAACGCCTAAACTGTGCGCATCATCAACCATAATATTGGCGCCATAGCGGTCGGCCAGTTCAACAATTTCAGGCAGCTTTACAATATCGCCTTCCATGCTGAATATACCGTCAACCACAATAAGTTTGGCTGCTTCTTCGGGCAGGATGCTCAGCTTGCGCTCAAGGTCCTGCATATCGTTATGAGCGTATTTGATAACCTTTGAGAAAGATAAACGGCTCCCGTCAATTAGCGAAGCATGATCATATTCATCAAGTATCAAATAGTCGTTACGGCCAACAATACATGAAAGCACACCCAGGTTTACCTGGAAACCGGTACTGAATAACACTGCAGCAGGTTTGTTTACATAAGTGGCGAGCCTGTTTTCAAGTTCGATGTGAATATCGAGTGTTCCGTTTAAGAACCTTGAACCGGCACAACCTGTGCCGTATTTATCAATCGCTCTTTTTGCGGCCTCTTTAATTTTAGGATGGTTTGTCAAACCTAAATATGAATTTGAGCCGAACATCAGCACCCTTTTATGATCTATCATCACCTCCGTGTCTTGTCCTGACTCAATAGGCCTGAAATAAGGATATAGTCCCTTTTCCCTGATCATATTTGCATCCTGGAACTGGGCAATTTTTTCCTGTAACTTTTTAACCATGTATTAACCCTGCTTAAATTTTTTGTAAAAATACCATGAATTAGTTTATAACCTAACCTTTGGTACGTAATTTTTTTAACACTGCTTTTTATAGCACTGAAATCTTAACCCGCAAATTAATTAAATTTTTTAGTTAATTTGAATCACAATTTTACATTTTGTTGTAAAAAGGGCGTTTTTAACTTTAATATAAGTAATTTTTATAATACTTAAGTCAAATTAGTCACGCCGGTTTATTATTGGTGATAAATATAACATATTCGTATTTCGCTTGTATACAACAGACTGCATTATATTAAAAAAATACGAGTTATATTAAATACTAGCTGCTACGAACGATCTAATATATGAAAAAATTATATCTGCCAATTATAATTAATTTAACATTTTGTTTACCTAAAGTTCTTTTTGCTCAAACGGCAACCGATACGGTTGTCACTTTAAAGCAGTGCATCCAGTTTGCTTTGCGTAATCAGCCTGCGGTGAGGCAGTCGGTTATCGACGAGCAAATAAATGAACGCGATATCCGTATCGGTCTTTCGGGCTGGCTTCCGCAAATATCATCGGCCAATGAGTACGAGCATTATTTTAAAGGCAGTGTCCCGCTTGCCGTTAACCCCGCTACATTGCCTGACGATGGTGCTAATTTGACCAATTATTCAAGCATTGGGTTACAGGCCAGCCAGGTATTATATAATAATGATGTTTTGCTGGCAGCTAAAACAGCAAATTATTCGCGCCTTTATTATAAGCAGAATACAGTAAGCAGCCAGATAAACGTGGTGTCTGACGTAAGCAAGGCTTTTTTTGATGTGCTGCTTTCGGAAAAACAACTCGACATTTTAAACGAAGATGTAGTCCGCCTCCAGCGTAGCCTGAAGGATGCCTATAATAAATACCAGGCCGGTACAACCGATAAAACCGACTATAAACAGGCCATGATTGACCTGAACAATTCGCTGGCCACGCGTAAGCAAACTAAAGAAGCAATAAACAGCAAACTGGCTTACCTGAAGCAGATAATGGGGCTGGGCGCAGGCTCAAACCCGGTTCTTTCATATGATAGTACCCGTTATGAGAGCGAGGCCTATATAGATACCAACCAAACGCTGAATGTTAATAACCGGATAGAATTCCAGTTACTACAGACAACAAAAAACCTTCAAAATATCAACGTTAATTATTACAAGTGGGGATTTTTGCCATCTATCTCTGCTATCGGCGCTTATAACTGGTATTATTTCAGCGACAGGTTTTCTACCTTATATAATAATTCAGAACCCAGCGGCTATTATGGCATAACTTTAAGCTTCCCGATATTCCAGGGTACAAAGCGCCTGCAAAATTTAAGTAAAGCCAAATTACAGACTGACCGTACCGACCTGGATATAGAAAATACAACCAATACCATAAATACAGAATATGTACAGGCGCTTTCAGATTATAAGAGTAATTACACCAACTGGGTGCTGCTGAAACAGAATGTAGACCTTGCGAAAGATGTATACAAGGTAGTTGCCCTGCAATACCGGGAGGGGATAAAGGTGTACCTGGATGTGATCGTAGCACAATCGGACCTGCGCACTGCCGAATTGAATTATTATAATGCATTGTTCCAACTACTGTCGAGCAAGATCGACCTTGAAAAAGCATTGGGAATCCTAAACGTTAATCAAATTTGAACCACAGAATGAATATGAAATACAGCTATGTATTATTAAGCCCGCTGGCCATGTTGTTTTTTTCGGCATGCAATCAACCCGACAAAAAAACTGCCACGGCTTTGCCGCCAACCCCGGTAAGTGTTGTAGCGGCACAAACAGGCGATGCCGTTTACTATGATGATTACCAGGCAACAGTTACCGCTCTTAACATTGTAGAACTGAGGGCGCAGGTTTCGGGTTTTATTACCGGCATATTTTTTAAGGAGGGCGATGTGGTGCCACAAGGCAAAGCCCTTTATGAGATAGACCGCCGTAAATATATAGCAGCTTACAACCAGGCAGAAGCAAACCTTTCAAGTGCAAACGCCAACCTGGTTAAGGCACAAAAAGATATCGACCGTTATAATATGCTGCTGCAAAATGATGCGGTAGCCCGCCAAACGGTCGACCAGGCACAGGCAGCTTTTGAACAGGCCAAAGGAAACGTGGATGTAGCAAAGGCAGGAGTGCTTACGGCAAAAACGGAGCTTTCTTACGCAACTATTACCGCACCTTTCACAGGTAGGATAGGTATTTCGCAGGTAAGGCTTGGTGCAGAAGTTTCGCCGGGAACAACTTTACTGAACACCATTTCGAGCGAACACCCGATAGGCGTTGATGTGGTGATAAATGAGCAGGATATTTCCCGTTTCTATAATTATCAAAAAAATCCAACTGATTCAACATTTAAATTGCAATTATCAGACGGTATGGCTTATAACGAACCGGGAAAAATTTTAGCTATCGACCGCGGTGTGAACAACCAAACGGGTACGGTTACGGTGAGGGTGCAATTCCCCAACAAAAGCGACGTATTAAAAGATGGGATGAGTGGTGTGCTTAAAGTATTGAACGATCAGTCGGGCGAACGCATTATTATACCTTATAAGGCTATAACCGAGCAGATGGGTGAGTTTTTTGTATTTGTATCGCTGGATACCATCGCTAAACAGCATAAGGTGAAGTTAGGCCCGCGTATTGGGGCTAATGTGGTGGTGATGTCGGGCATACAGTCGGGTGATAAAATCATTACGGATGGTTTCCAGCGCCTGCGCGATGGCGGCAAAATAGTGCTGGGCAACCCGAATGCGGCAGCGGCACCAGACGGCGCTGCTAAAAAACAATAGTACTTTTTGAGCAATCTTGTGAATTTACTTAAGAAAGCAAACGAATGATCGCAGATACTTTTATACGCAGGCCGGTAACGGCAATAGTTATATCAATAGTAATTGTGGCGGTTGGTATATTATCAATCGGCAACCTTTCTATCGGCCAATACCCTGAAATTACGCCGCCAACCGTAACACTTACCGCCAACTACAACGGCGCGGATGCTTTAACAGTTGAACAAACCGTTGCTACACCCATAGAAGTGCAGGTTAACGGTACGCCCGGGATGACTTATCTGCAAAGTAATAGCACCAGCAACGGCCAGTTTAGTATGACGGCCAACTTTGAAGTAGGTACCGACATTAACAATGCCGAGGTAGACATACAGAACCGTGTAAGCATTGCAACGCCAATCTTACCGCAGGAAGTTCAACGCCTGGGCCTTACTATACGCAAAAAGAACCCGAGCATATTGATGCTGGTGGCCATGTTTTCGCCAAATGGCACACATGATGTTACCTTTATGGATAACTACACCAACATATTTGTAAAGGATGCAATAACCCGCACGCCGGGGGTTGGCGACGTAATAACCCGCGCCGACGACTTTAGCATGCGTATATGGCTAAAACCCGATAAGCTGGCTGCTTTGGGCATGAGCGCACAAGATGTTATTAATGCACTTAACGAGCAGAATGCACAGGTAGCAGCGGGTACGGTTGGCGGTACACCGCAGGAAACTCAACAACCTTTTGAATATACCGTACTGGTAAAAGGCCGCTTATCCGAACCGGATGAGTTCAACAACATTATTGTGAAAACCTTACCCGGCAACGGTGCAATAGTTCATTTAAAAGATGTGGCCAGGGTTGAGTTGGGCAAGTTTAATTATGCCAATAACTCATACGTAGATGGCAAACGTGCCTCATACCTGCTGATTTACCAGGCGCCGGGCAGCAGCGCCCTTGAAACAGCCGACAATGTTTACGCCACAATGGAGCAATTGAAAAAAGCGTTCCCTGCTGATGTGGATTATAATGTACCTTTTGAATCTATCACTGTTGTAAAGGTATCGGTACATGAGGTGGTTGAAACGCTTTTGATTGCCTTGTTGCTGGTAATTATAGTGGTATTTTTGTTTTTGCAAAGCTGGCGAACAACACTCATACCCGTGTTGGCCATCCCGGTTTCTATTATAGGTACATTCATCTTTTTTATTCCCCTGCATTTTACCATAAACACGCTTACACTTTTTGGTTTTGTATTGGCGATAGGTATTGTGGTGGATGATGCCATTGTGGTAGTTGAGGCCGTGGAACATTATATACAGGAAAAACACATGTCGCCGAAAGATGCGACAACGCATGCCATGAAGGATATTTCGGCGCCGGTTATTGCCATAGCATTGATTTTGGCGGCAGTATTTGTTCCGGTTGGGTTTATACCGGGCATTGTGGGGCGGCTTTACCAGCAATTTGCCATAACTATTGCCATTTCGGTTCTTATATCGGCATTTGTGGCTTTGTCGCTTACACCGGCACTATGTACTATATTGCTTAAACCGCATGATCCTAACAAAAAAAGTAACCTGCTCGACAGATTTTTTGCTTCATTCAATGCCTGGTTCGACCGCGTTACCGGCAAGTACCGCAATGGGGTTGACAGGAGTATAAAGCATTCGAAATTTGTTTTTATTATACTGGTATGTATTATTGTTGGCGTAATATTCCTGTTTAAAAGTAAGCCATCGGGTTTTATCCCGCTTGAGGATGACGGCCGCTTATACATTACTTATGACATTCCGGAAGGGGCTTCAACCCAGCGTACTGTTAGCGACCTGAACCACATGATGAAAATGCTGGACAGCGTTCCCGGCATATTGCATTACGCCGCATTAGGTGGCTTAAACGTGGTAAGCTTTGCCAGTAAATCAAACAGCGCAACCATATTTGTACAGCTAAAACCCTGGGACGAACGTACAACTGCTAATTTGCAAATAGGCGCTATATCTGCAAATATTCAAAAAAAGCTATCTCGTTTTAAAGAAGCCAGCGTGGTGGTTATTCAACCTCCGGCTATACCCGGTTTGGGTAGCACGGGCGGTTTCTCTTTCATACTGGAACAAAAAGATGCCGGAGGCGATATTAAGCTCTTTGAGCAAACGCTGAAGAAATTTACCGCAGCAATTAATAAACGGAAAGAGATTGCTAAAGCATTCTCGTTCTTTACCGCAAGTACGCCTGCGTATCAATTAACCATTGACCGGGAAAAAGCCAAGAAATTGGGTTTATCTATTGGCGATATAAATTCTGCGGTAGAAACTTATATGGGCAGCGAGTATATAAACGACTTTACCATCTATGGCCGCGATTTCCACGTGGTGGCGCAAGCTGACACTAATTATCGAAAGAGCATTAACGATATAGGCCAGTATTTTGTAAAGAACCAGCAGGGAACGATGGTGCCGTTAAGTACCGTAATGAGCTATAAAATGATTGAGGATGCACCTTTAATATCACATTATAACCTTTTCCGCTCTGCGGAGATAGATGGCAGCCCGGCACCCGGCTACAGCAGCGGCGATGCTTTAACTGCATTAAAGGAAACCGCCGACCAGGTACTGCCCCAAGGCTTTGGATACGAATTTTCGGGCTTGAGCCGCGAGGAAATATTATCGGGTTCCAAAACCATTTATATATTCATGCTTTCTATCGGGTTTGTGTTCCTGTTTTTGGCAGCGTTGTATGAAAGCTGGTCGGTGCCGTTTTCGGTATTGCTGGCTGTTCCGCTCGGTGCATTCGGGGCTATTTTAGCACTTACGCTCGAGCCGCATTTGAATAATAACGTTTATGCGCAGATAGGGTTAATAACGCTCATAGGCCTTGCGGCGAAGAACGCCATCCTGATAGTGGAATTTGCCAAAGAACGCGTGGACAGGGGAATACCGCTTGAAGATGCCACGCTCGATGCCGTTCGATTACGCTTGCGGCCTATTATCATGACGTCTATGGCGTTTATTTTGGGTGTATTGCCGCTGGTATTCGCCTCCGGCGCAGGTGCCCAGGCAAGGCAGACGATTGGTATTACCGTATTTGGCGGTATGCTGGCGGCAACATCGCTGGCTATATTTATTGTACCGGTATTGTTTTATACCATTACCAAATTTGCCTACGGTAAAGAAAAGCTGGCCGAGCTGCAAGCCAACTACAAACCTGATCCGGAAGAATTATAATTATAAATTTCGTAGAGACGCAAAATTTTGCGTCTCTACCGTTTCGTCCTGAAATATATTTACCCATAAGTGTACCAGCTTTGGCGTACCATGCTGAGAGAAAAATGAGCTTAATTTACAGTAATTAATTTATTAGTAATTATTTATTGATTTTAATTAAAGTTTTACTACTGTACCAACCTGTACCGCTCATTTAAGTAAATTTAACCGGTAAATAATTACATAACAACTACTTACGCACAATATTAACTATTAGTTGTGTACCGGGGTGTACCACTTTTATTTTGGTACACCTGCCTGTGGTCAATTCGTAGAGACGCAAAATTTTGCGTCTCTACTTTTATTTTGGTACACCTGCCTGTGGTCAATTCGTAGAGACGCAAAATTTTGCGTCTCTACTTTATTTTGGTACACCTGCCTGTGGCCAATTCGTAGAGACGCAAAAATTTACGCCTCTACGCAAATCTGTTCATACAGTATTATATTTACTGTATGAAAAAGGAGAAGCTCGATGCCTTTACCGATGCGGTTGTTGCCATTATCATCACCCTGATGGTACTGGAAATAAAGCTGCCAAAGGTAAACGCCGAAAACCTGCTGGACGTATTACGGCACATCGGCATTTATGCGCTTAGTTTTATAGTGATCGGCATTACCTGGCTCAATTACAACCTGTTTTTTAAGTATGTAGAGAAATTAACCCCTAAGATCATCTGGATCAATTTTGCTTTTTTGTTTTTGCTTTCGCTCGTCCCGCTGCCTACCCAGGCATTAGGTGAGGATTTTTATACACCGGCCAGCCACATGTTTTACGGCGCCATATTGGGTTCTGTAGCATTAACCTATACGCTCCTGCAATATTCGGCCAATTCGCACATGGAGCATTTATCCAGCGCTGAAATAAAGACTATGAACTTGAAAAACTGGTTTGCAACTTTTATGTATGCGGCCAGTATTCCGCTAAGTATGGTGAGCATTTACCTGTCAACTGCTATATTTATTTTACTGCCGGTAATGTATTTTTTGCCGGAAAGAAAGCTTGCCGGGAAAGCCTGAGAATAGTCAATAAATAGCAATTTTCATACAAAAACAACCTTTTTGGCATGAAAATTTGATGAATTTTCGCCCTTTTTAAGCCCTGTTTTCATTTATTGTCCTACCAAAAGGCACTAAAAAGAGTACAGAATTCCGAAGCGTCCTTAATAAAAATCGCGCTACTTTAATTGACTTTTTGATCGAAACGGTCATTTCATTAGCCGTCTTAAATGCATCCCGAAAGTTTTGTAAATCAACAATTAAGGTGATATGTACTTGTTGTAATAAAATCCCCTGCGCGTAATTTTAATGTGGTTATGAAGCATGCAACTTGTACAGTTATGCACGATGGCAGGGAATTTGTAAAGTGCAGGTTAAATAAACAACAATTTATTTGTACATCTAACAGAAACACAACAATGAAAAAAGTAACAAACTATTTAGCCGCAGGATTAGTAGCTGCAGCTATATTTGTCGGATCGGGCGCTAAAGCGCAAACTACACCAGCTACAAGTACAGATCCCAACCCATGGCGCTTAGGCTTTGGCATTGAAGGTGGTATACCAACAGGAGATTTGCACCCTTCATCGGGTTTTGAATTGGGCGGAAGCGCACGTTTGCAATATGACGCTACTTCGGATGTTGCGCTTACTTTAACATCGGGTTATACTAATTACTTTATCAAAAGTGATTACAGGGGAGCCGGCGATCCTTCAAGCCTGGGTATAGTACCTGCAAAACTTGGTGTTAAATGGTTCTTTGTACCGGGCATTTATGTGGCCGGTGAAGCTGGTGCCGGTTTTGAAACAAACTATGATAAAAACACCAAGCTCATCCTGTCGCCAGCAATTGGTTGGGCTAATACTCATTGGGATGTTGGCGTTAACTATACCAACTACTCAGGCCAGGGCGATAGCTTCGGTTCAGTTGGCTTGCGCTTAGCTTATGGCTTCGGGCTGTAATAAGCACGAAAACGGAATGTTTAATCTTAAAATTAAAAGCCCCTTTGACAATTTTTGTCAAAGGGGCTTTTGTTTATATGCTTAGCTAAGCAGTTGTTATTGCAATTTGCCCAAAGCGGCTTTTATACGCTTCACAGCCTCGATCAGCTTATCTTCAGCAGCGGCGTATGAGAGGCGGATAGACTTTTTATCGCCAAACGAGTCGCCGCCTACTGTTGCTACGTTGGCTTCTTCCAATAAATAGATAGCCAGTTCATCGGCATCGTTAATGGTGCGGCCATTGTAGCTTTTGCCGAAGTACGAAGTAACGTCAGGGAAGAAATAGAATGCGCCGTCGGGCAGGTTTACTTTCAAACCATCGATGTCTTTCAATAGCCCATAAACCAGGTCGCGGCGTATTTTGAATTGCTCGCGCATGGCAAATACACTTTCCAAACCACCTTCGTAAGCGGCCAAAGCAGCACGCTGAGTGATTGAAGATGTACCTGAAGTAACCTGTCCCTGTAGTTTATCCATCGCAGCAGCTAATTCTTTATTTGATGCCGAATAGCCTATGCGCCAGCCGGTCATGGCATATGATTTTGAAAAGCCATTGATCACAACAATGCGATCTTTCAAACTATCAAACTGAGCGATAGACTCGTGCCTTTCGAGGTAGCTGATGTGCTCATATATTTCGTCGGATATAATATATATCTGCGGATATTTCTCAAATACTTTGGCTAAGCCCTCCAGCTCGCTTTTGCTGTAAATGCTGCCGGTAGGATTGCTGGGCGATGAAAACATGAACAGTTTAGTTCTTGTTGTAATAGCCGCTTCTAATTGTTCCGGGGTGATCTTGAAGTTTTGCTCAAGCGGTGCGTCGATAAATACGCTTACACCATCGGCCAGTTTCACTATTTCTGAATAAGATACCCAATAAGGAGTAGGGATGAGCACTTCCTCACCCGGGTTAACAAGGCAAAGTACAGCATTTGCAAGGCACTGCTTAGCGCCGGTTGAAACCACTATTTGGCTGAAATCATAGTCCAGGTTGTTTTCGTCCTTCAGTTTCTTTGCAATCGCCTTTCGCAACTCGGGATAACCCGCTACTGGCGTGTAATAGGTGTAATTTTCATCCATCGCCTTCTTTGCAGCATCCTTAATGTGCTCGGGTGTATGAAAATCCGGTTCTCCAAAACTAAGGCTGATCACGTCAACGCCTTTTGCGGCAAGCTCACGGCCTAATTTGGCCATTTTAATGGTTGCCGACTCAGACAGGTTATTGATCCTGTTACTTAATGCACTCATTTTTTACGTTTTCTTAAATTCGGCCAAATATAGAAAAGATTGAAGTTTGACGCTAAAAGAATGCAGTTTTTAAAAAATTTGCAACAGGCCATATATGCAGCGTGTTAAAGCGTTACGAAATTTTTAAAATTTGGTTGGGATGATTGTTAAGTATGCAAATTATCACTGATTATTGAACAGCAAGGTTTAAATTCAATCGATGAATCTAAGTAAGTCGGCGAGTTCTTTATTGGAAATGCTTTCCTGTTCGTTTTTATCAAAAATAGTGAGGAGAAAAACAGTCCCCTTGATGATTTTGAAGCAAGTAATTACCCTTGCTCCTCCGGATTTACCTTTACCTTTGCTTGCAATTGCCAAACGGATTTTGTAACATTCATTACCTAAAGAAATACCTTGAGTTGGATCGATTTTGGAGATTCGAGGAGTGATAAGAATTCGAACTTAAGGGATGGATATTTTTTTGCCAATCGCTTAAGTTCTTTTTCAAACTTGGGTATAAACTTAACCTTATAACTCATTTAACAATTCTTCGGCATCGCGGGCCTCAATTTTGCCTGATAACACGAGGTTTAATTCGTTCACCGCTTCCTTTACATCCTCCAAAACCTTTGCCTTATAGGGTGTAAGCGGTTTGGTTTTTACATAAGGTAAATCATTAAGCAACGCCATTAATGCTGCGGCCTTACTTTCCTTAACTTCCAATAGAAATTTCATATACCAAAAATACGAAAATTTATTTCTACTGTCACTGCCAACTATTTTATAGATTTGGCGACAAAATAACCTGCTTTGCGCGAACAAAAACGCATTATATTAATTTCCATCATCATCGGCGTAGTGCTGATGCTGGCCAAGTTCAGTGCGTATTTTTTAACGGCTTCAACCTTTGTACTGGCCGATGCTGCCGAAAGCATTGTGAACGTAATTGCCAGTTCATTCGCCTTTTTCAGCATTTATCTTTCTTCGCAACCACGGGATGAAAACCATCCATATGGGCATGGCAAGGTGGAGTTTTTCTCAGTTTTTGTGGAGGGTTCGCTTATCTGTATCGCAGGTATATTAATAGTTGTTAAAGCTATTTATGGCCTATTTTATCCCACTACCATTCGGGACTTGCTTACCGGCGCTATAATTATAGCGGTGACCGGTGCTATAAACGGTAGCTATGGTTACTATATGATACGCAAAGGTAAATCGCTGCCTTCTATAACGCTGGAAGCCGATGGCAAACACCTGATAACCGATATGGTGACCAGCACCGGGTTGGTAATCGGTTTAATACTTATCTACATCACTAAAATTGTGCTGCTTGATAACATTTTATCCATTGCGGTGGGCGGTTACATTGCTTTTGAAGGCTATAAATTGGTACGCCGGTCGGTAGCCGGGTTAATGGATGAGGCCGACTTTAGTATAGTAACGCAGATAGTAAAGGTATTAGATGAGAAAAGGCGCGACGAATGGATAGACATTCATAATTTCCGGGCCCAGAAATACGGGAATGAGCTGCATATCGATTGCCACATGACCCTCCCGAATTATTTCGACCTGGTAAAGGTACATGATGAAGTAAAGCGGGTTGATGAACTCATCAATAATGAAGTGACTAAAACCGAATTATTCATCCATACCGATCCCTGCGTACCGCAATGCTGCCACTATTGCAGTATGCCCAATTGCCCTATCAGGTCGGAGCCAAAAACCGAACATATAATATGGACAATGGAAAAGGTCATCCGCAATAAAAAACATTACGAGCAATGAGTTATTTTAATGTACGTGTTTACGGGTTGCTGATAAATGACCAGGACGAGGTTTTGGTAAGCGATGAGCAGGAATATGGTATGCAATTCACAAAATTTCCGGGTGGTGGTTTGGAATACGGCGAGGGTTTGCCGGATGGCCTGAAACGCGAGTTTATGGAAGAATGCAATGCTGAAATTGAGGTACTGGAGCATTTTTATACAACGGATTTTTTTGTAAAGTCGGCTTTTAACGATTCGCAGATCATCAGCGTTTACTATAAAGTAATAAATTTGAATGTGCTGAATCTACCCTTTAAGACAAAAGTCTTTGATTTTGATGGCGAAGGTGATGTGCTGCAATCGTTCAGGTGGATAAAGTTGAATAAACTATCGGCAGATGATTTTACTTTCCCGATAGACAAGCATGTAGCGCAGTTATTAATAAAAGAATTATGAGTTTGGTTGAAAGAGACCTGGCGGTTATATGGCACCCCTATACCCAAATGAAAACCGCCTTGCCGCCGGTACCGATAGTAAGGGGAGAAGGTGCTTGTTTGTACGATGAGGACGGAAAAAGGTATATCGACGGCGTATCATCGTGGTGGGTAAATATTCATGGCCATGCGCACCCGTACATTGCCCAAAAAGTAGCTGAACAACTTAAAAAACTGGAGCATGTAATATTTGCAGGCTTTACACACGAAGGCGCGGTTGAACTGGCCGAACGCTTGCTGCAAATAATCCCAGATAACCAGAAAAAGGTATTTTATTCTGATAACGGCTCCACAGCTATTGAAGTAGGCATAAAAATGTGCCTGCAATACTGGCATAATAAGGGAAACGACCGCACTAAAATGCTCGCATTTAAAAATGCTTACCACGGCGATACCTTCGGCGCAATGGCGGTAAGCGGCCGAAGTGCATTTACGGCACCATTTGATCCGCTATTATTTGAAGTGGAATTTATCGATCTTCCCAATAGACAGAATATCCAAAATCTCAAATCTCAAATCTCGCATCTCAAATCTCAATTAGCGTGTTTCATATTCGAGCCATTGGTACAGGGGACTGCCGGGATGGTGATGTACGAGGCTGAGTATTTAAATGAGCTAATGGTGCATTGCCGTAAGGAAGGCGTTTTGATGATTGATGATGAGATCTTCACCGGGTTTGGTCGTACAGGGAAATTGTTCGCTTGCAATTATGTAACGGAGCAGCCGGATATCATGTGCTTTTCAAAAGGACTGACCGGGGGCACAATGGCATTAGGCATAACCACCTGTACACAGGAAATTTATGACGCCTTTTTATCGGATGATAAGCTGAAAACGTTATTTCACGGGCATTCTTTCACCGCAAACCCGGTAGCCTGCTCGGCGGCCCTGGCAAGTATGGATATTATGATGGAGGAGAGCACCATGCAAAATATCCACCGGATAGAAACAATGCACCGCCAGTTTGCGCAAAAAATACAGCATCACCCTAAAATACGCACCACCCGGCAAACCGGCACCATACTGGCTATGGAATGGGAAACCGGCAGCAATACCTCGTACTTCAGCAACCTGCGCGACAGGCTGTATACTTACTTCCTCGATGCCGGCATCATCCTGCGCCCCTTAGGCAACATTATATATATTTTACCGCCGTATTGCATAACCAACGACGAGCTAAACTATATTTACCGCAAAATTGAGGACGCCCTCGAAGAAATTAATTGAATAAAACCTCTGTGTTCTCTGTGATTTTTCTCTCTGTGTTCTCTGTGGTTGAATTTAACCACAAAGGTCACAAAGGGGTTTCACAAAGTGACACGGAGATATAGTGTGTCAAACCATGTCATTATCTACCATTCTACCCAAAATCATATCCGATAACCAGCTCCACAGCCGCTGGCTAAACACGCTTTCGTTGATGGAAAATACCGGTGCGCGTAAAATATCTGCCAGCGAAGACCCGGTTACGGTTACTTACATTATTTTAAAACACGCCGCAGAGGAGCACCGCCATGCCTTCTACCTCAAAAAACAAATAGAAAAAACAGGCGATGGCTTATGCCCGACCTATGCATCTGACTACTTACTTGCCCCGGTATATAGCAAATATTATTTAAACCAACTGGATATTGATGTTTGCCGTTATTTAAAAAAGGAATTGGGCTTATCAGGCCGCGAACTGCGCTTTGCTGCTTATCTGTTGGTAACCTACGCCATAGAAGTACGCGCCGACGAACTTTACCCGGTTTACCAGCAGGCACTTGATGATGCCGGCAGCAAAGTAAATGTAAAGTCGATTATTTTAGAGGAAGAAGGCCATTTGGAAGAGATGATCAATCAGCTTAGGATATTTTCGCCGGATTGGGAATTTCATGCCCAAAAAGCCGTCGATATGGAAACGCGGCTGTTTAACAATTGGGTGGCTGAACTGGCTTCGGGCCTGGCTTTACAATAAATGCCTGTATATTAAACAAAAACGCCCGAGCAAAATGCCGGGCGTTTTCTTTTTGGGTTTAATAATATTTTAGTGCAGATCGCTCATGCCAACCTTTTCAAAACCGGCTGGTATTGCATAGGTACCTGCTGGTGCTTTACCCTCGGTAACGCTTGTAAGGGTTACTACTTTTTCTTCACCCTGCTGAAAATCGGTGTATTGTATAGGTACGCCGCCTATCGACTGGTAATACAGGGAAATACCGGTTGACGGAATAGAAATGTCATTGGTTACCCATACATCATAACTTTTACCATCTGTGGTTTTAGCAACAACTTTTTTGCAATTAAAGCCTGATATAACTTTGGTTTCCGCAGTGGGTGTAAAAGTAAACGTTGGGGCAGCATTCATGCCTTCTTCAATTTCAGCAGGAGTAGCTATGGCTGCTTTTTGCATCTGTGCAACAGGTATATCAAGCACAAGCGCAAAATAATCATGTTTTGCAGTTGATAATACCTTTACGTTCCCTGCGCCAAATGTGATAATCAATGCAGTGGAATCGGGTTTGAAGTATTTTTTGGCTTCGGCCGGTTGCCCGCGAACATCAGTGGTGTATGAAGCGTAACCTTCGGTAATAGTTTTTTGGGCCTTTGCAGTAATGGCAAACGTTGTTAAAGCTATGCCGAAAGCGGCAGTCATGATCTTAATATTCATAATTTTAGTTTTATAGGTACAATTTAGAACTTTTAATAAAGATAAAGAAAAATTAATTAACTATTTAGCCCCACCCAACCCTCCCCGAAAGGGAGGGCAAAATAGTTACAAATTAATTCACATTAGTTAGATACGGCCACAAGCGATTTGTTACGTTTTAAGATTGTGAAATTTACATGCAGCAGCTTTGCCTTCGTTTCAGTTTCGCTTATAAAATGGTTGCTGTTGCCCGCATCAATAACCAGCATTTTGCAATTGTAGGTTTTGCCGAATGAGTTTGTTGTTGCATAAGGATTGCCTGAGAGATAAATGTAATCGGTATTCAGCTTTTCGGCCGGACTGATATTGGAGATATGCTTGTCAAAAAGCAGTATCTTTTTATCCAGGAACTGGATATAGTTATATTTCTTTTGTACGATTGCCGAGTGAATATCCTCGTCCGGGCCATATAAGCTGATGTTTTCAGCCTTGCAACTGTCTACGTAAGGTTGAATGGAATACTGATAATTTTTGTCCGTATCCTTAATGTCCGAAATAACTACTGCGTTTTTACCGCTGCGCATCACTATCCCGATATGTTTGCGTACGTTCAGGAAAGCTATACTATTCGAGTGCATGGCCGATATGCTTTTGTAGCTAACGCTGATGCTCAAAAGTAATACATAAATCAATGATGCTTTCAACAACCACGACCTTCTATAATAAATATAACAAAACAGGCCGATGATTGTGGCGTAAAGCAAAAGGTATTCGGCATGGTTCAGCCAAATTTTATTGATGGAAGCGAAAGGCAGGTGCGCAGTTACAGCCAGCACCTTATTCATTACCAGTATGGTCTTTTCAATAACAAATCCCAGGCATTTAGAAACGATGGGTATTTGTGGTAGCAACAGGTATATCACACCGCAAAACATGATAACAGCGGCAGGAACAAACGCAAATAAATTAGTAAACAAAAAATAAACCGGGAACTGGTGAAAGTAAAATGCGCTAAGCGGAAAGGTAATTAGTTGTGCAGCGATGGAAACCGAGCATAATTGCCACAATTTATCCGCAATCGGGTTTTTGAATTTAAGCCATTTATAAATCACCGGCCGGAAAACGATCAATCCGAATACCGCCAGGTACGCCAGCTGAAAGCCCACATCAGTAATATAAAGCGGATCATACAAAAGCAGCACAAATGCCGAGGCCGCCAATATATTCAGACTATTGGTATAGCGATTGAAAGTCCTGCCAATGACTACAACGCTTACCATTAAAACCGCCCGGCAAACCGATACCGAAAAGCCAGTTAACAGCGCGTAATATCCTAAAACGCTAATGATTATTACTGCCCTTATCAACTTGCCATATTTATAACGGGTTAAAAATCTCAAAGCCCACGTCAGCATAAAATAAATAACCGCAACCTGCGCACCCGAAACGGTAAGCACGTAAACCGTACCGGTTTGTGAGTAAGCCTGTAGCACATCATTGCTCAAATCGGCGCGATAGCCCAATATTAAAGTTGATGCTACTGCCGCCGCCTGCGGGTCATGAATATTTAGCTTGAGCTTATCAACTAATTGTCGTCGTAGCCGCAAGGCATAGGCAATGAACGAGTTGCCTGCATAGTGGGATATTACGGCGTATTGTTTAGGAAAAAGAAATGTTTGAAAATGTATGTTCTGATCGGCTAAATAGCGCTTGTAATTAAACTCGCCGGGATTGAATGGAGGGTCGACAGGCTTGTAATTGGAGGGGATAAGCAGTTCGTCGCCATAATAAATACTTTTTGCAAGGCTGTCCTTTATTGCGATGAGCAGGTTGCCGCTGGTAGCAGTTGTCTTTTTATTGCTGTCGATATTTTGTTCGACAGATGCCCTGAAGCGGATATAGCCGTTTTTTGCTGCTGGTTCGCTGTTTACTTTAACAATGAGGTACCTGGCGGGGAATTTCGAGAAATGATTGTTACGGTTAAGCTCGTTGTAGTTGACGATCAAAGCGCATCCAAAGAAAAACAAAGTAAGGCTGATGAGTACGCCGCCTACCCATCTAACCCTATAAATCCCCCATTTTTTATACCAAACGCCGAGGCTTATAAAAACAATGCTTAACGCCATGAATGCTATACCCAGCCATTTGATCCACAAGTTTGAAAGTAAATCCAAACCGGTCATCAACCCCAGCAAAAAAGGAATAAGCAGGATAAGAAAAGGAATTTCGCCCTTGTGTTTCGCGATCATGTTGAGGTTCAGTAATATCAACCATGAAGTAACTTACGAAGTTTCTAAAACTTCGTAAGTTTTTATCATAAAGATAAAAATATAATTTTTACAACTGATCCCGTACTTCCAGCAGGAACTTTTTGATATTTTCCAGCGAATCGATCACGCGCTGCGTATCCTTCACATCGCCGGTATTGTTTCGCAAGTAGTCTTTAGCGCCGTTGAGCGTATAGCCTTTGTCGCGTATCAGGTTAAAAATGATCTTCAGGTTTTCGATATCCTCGCCGGTGAATAACCTGTTACCTTTTTTATTTTTTTTAGGCTGAAGTATAGGAAACTCCTTCTCATAAAAACGCAGTAACGACTGGTTTACATCAAACATGGCGGCAACCTCGCCCATGGTGTAGTACATTTTAGTTATCTCGCGTTCTTCTTTTAAAGGCATGTTACAAATATAGTGATTGGAGATTAGTTGATTAGTGATTAGGTGTTAAAATCAAAATTGTTTTCAAAATGGTAATATACGATCTACCTTTGTGGATCATTAGGTTATTCACTACTTGTCGCTTCAACCGCTGGCCGCTGTGGCTTTTGTTCTTTTTCTTGACAAAAAGAACCAAAAGTCAAGTCATCAGATAGGCTTCTTTAACACACTTGCCTTTTCGCTTAGCCCAACGCCTGCCTTTGCGCACAAATGAAGCAAAACGTGGGCTGGATTACTGCTGCCCTGCTGTCGCACTCGCAGGCCTGCGCTTCAGCAACAGTAACGCAAGGCCCTGCAACCGCACACCCCAACATCGTTTTGCTTCATTTTACCCGAAGCTTATCTGCTGACGAAGAAGTATTTTGGAAAACAAATTATTTCAACCGCGAAATTAAAAGCGCGTAAAGGCCTGCAGGAAAACCGGGCCGGGAGTATGGCCTTGCGGGCGGAAGGTTTTTTCCTGCTTGATCTTTTGCTTCTTTTCTATCAAGAGAAAAGAAGTAGCCTAAGCGGCAATGAGCGGTTGAAGCGATAGATAACAAACAATACTTCCCACCAAGCTAATCAAAAAACCTTTAATTCCATTTAACCCCGGTTGCAACAAATTTTTACCTTTGCCCTATGACAGCTACCGAAATACGCCAGGCTTTTTTAGATTTTTTTGTTTCCAAAGGCCATACCATTGTGCCTTCGGCACCTATTGTGGTAAAGAACGACCCTACACTCATGTTCACTAACGCGGGCATGAACCAGTTCAAAGCCATTTTTTTGGGCGAGGAAACGCCGAAAGCCAAACGTGTTGTGGATACCCAGCGCTGCCTGCGCGTAAGCGGCAAGCATAACGATTTGGAGGAGGTGGGGATAGATACCTACCACCATACCATGTTCGAGATGCTGGGCAACTGGAGCTTTGGGGATTACTTTAAAAAGGAAGCCATAGCCTGGAGCTGGGAACTGCTCACCGAAGTTTATAAGCTGGATAAAGACCGGCTGTACGTAACCTATTTCGAGGGTGATGCAAAAGAAGGCCTTGAACCAGACACCGAAACTTACGACCTGTGGAAACAATACGTGGCCGAAGACCACATACTGCCAGGCAACAAAAAAGATAACTTCTGGGAAATGGGCGAAACCGGTCCCTGCGGGCCTTGTACCGAAATTCATTACGATGGCAGGAGTGAAGCTGAAAGGTTAAAGGTAAAAGGCGCCAAATTTGTTAATGGCGATAGCGACCAGGTGATAGAGATATGGAATAACGTGTTCATGCAGTTTAATCGGGTTTGGGCTGGTATTAAAGGTGGTCAAAAAGAATTTTTGGCTGATGCAATCACATTTGGTGGTATTGATGAAAAGAGATGGAAAGGTGAAAATTTGTGGGCTTATACAAGTTTAATTAACCTGCCTGCTAAACATGTAGATACTGGTATGGGGTTTGAACGTTTGGTGCGTGTATTGCAGGATAAGACATCAAATTATGATACGGATGTTTTTCAACCGTTGATACAGTTTATTGCGGAGAAAAGCGGGAAGAAATACAACAGCGCTGCCAAAGCGGGCGAGGAAGACTGGAATGATGCTGTTGCCATGCGTGTATTGGCTGATCATATCCGCGCAATCAGTTTTGCTATTTCGGATGGACAGTTACCTTCAAACAACAAAGCCGGGTATGTGATACGCCGGATTTTGCGCAGGGCCGTGAGATATCAGTATCAATATTTAGGATTAAAAGAACCGTTCCTAAATAAGTTGGTACCCGTATTGGCGAAAAAATTTGAAGGTGTATTTGACGAACTGTGGAATCAAAAAGATTTTGTTCAGAAAGTTGTGTTAGAAGAAGAATTATCCTTTTTACGGACATTGGAAAAAGGAATGAATATTATCTATGGAATATTGACAGAGTATTCTGCTCTGACAGGTTATGATAACATTGTTCTAAACGAAGAGCTTGAACTTATTGGACAAGGAAAAATCCCTGGCTCAAAAGCTTTCATACTCTATGATACTTATGGTTTTCCATTGGATTTAACGCAATTAATTGCCCGCGAAATGAATTGGTCGGTAGATATAGAAGGTTTTAACAAAGCCCTCGCCGAACAAAAAACTCGCTCCCGCGCAGCCACTGCCATTGATACCGGCGATTGGGTAGTTTTGAAGGATGACGATACGGTTGAGTTCACCGGCTATGATGAAACCGAAAGCATTGCCCACGTGGTAAAATACCGCAAGGTAACGGCTAAAGGCAAGGAGCAATACCAGATCGTGCTGGATAAAACACCGTTCTATGCCGAAAGCGGCGGCCAGGTAGGCGATACCGGCGAGCTGGTTTTCCCTGACGGCGAGGTGGTGAATGTAACCGATACTAAAAAGGAGAATGGCCTCATTGTCCATTTTGTGGACAAGCTGCCGGAGGATATCGACGATGCCCTCACCGCTATTGTGGATGAAGGTAAGCGCAACCGCACAAACAGCAACCACTCCGCCACGCACCTGTTGCATGCGGCTTTGAAACAGGTGCTGGGCAACCACGTGAACCAGAAAGGCTCGCTGGTGAATGCCGAATACCTGCGGTTCGACTTTTCGCATTTTGCAAAGGTTACCGATGACGAATTGTCGCAAATAGAAGCCATCGTAAATGAAAAGATACGCGAGAATATCCCGCTTAAGGAAGAACGCATGGTGGCTTATAAGGAAGCGCTTAGTCGCGGGGTGAATGCCCTGTTTGGTGAAAAATATGGCGAGTATGTGCGCGTGATCACTTTTGATGATAATTTCAGCAGGGAGCTTTGCGGCGGTACGCACGTAAAAGCTACCGGGCAGATCAGCTATTTCAAGATCATATCCGAAAGCGCCGTGGCTGCCGGGGTTCGCCGCATCGAGGCCATTACCGGTGTTGCTGTTGAAAATTATATCAACGAGCAAACCCATTTAGTGCAGCAGTTGAAGGACCTGCTAAAAAATCCGAAAGATATCACCAAAAGCGTTGAAAGCCTGCTGGAAGAAAACGCCAAACTCAAAAAGGAGATCGAGAAATCGGTGTTGGAGAAATCATCCGGCCTTAAAAATGAACTGGCCCAAAAGGTGGAAAATATCAACGGCATCAACTTCATCGCCCAAAAAGTTGAACTACCTAACGCGGATGCCATTAAAAACCTGGCTTACCAGCTAAAAGACATCGTGAGCGACTTGTACCTGGTATTGGGCGCCGATATCGATGGCAAACCAAGTCTTACGGTGATGGTAAGTGAAAGCCTGGTAAAGGAAAAAGGCTTCAATGCCGGCAATATTATTCGCGAACTGGCAAAAGAGATACAGGGCGGCGGCGGCGGCCAACCATTTTACGCAACTGCGGGCGGTAAAGATGTGAGCGGGTTAGACAGGGCGTTAGGAAAAGCGAAGGACTTTATAAAATAATAAGGTAAGGGCTTATCAGCAAGCTTGCGCGAAAGCCCTTACAAATTTATCATTACCAATGGCTGCAACCAGCTCATTGCCAACTTTGCGTTGTGAACCCGGTAATCTGCTCAACTGTTTCGCATAATTTATCGCCTGCTCTTCATCATCAAAAAGCAAAACAAGGCGCTCATTTTCTGCATCCACACCATCTTCGGGTAAGGGTAGCAGGTAGTTCCTGAAAGTCGAAAAATCGATCTTTGAGGGGCCATCGGGTGATACAACAATTCTTAACATGGTTAATTAGATTTTACTGGTTAGACGAATGCCAAAACACATCCTGCGGTAAAAGGGTTTAAATTAATTAGGTTCTAATTAAAACTTTTACAAAGGATAGTTCTGCAAATAAACCAATAGCGAGACCAAAAAGGGGAAGAAAACGCTTATACAATCAAATGTATGCATTAATTTAAAAATTAAATGCAACTTTTTTGTCATAAATCCACTTTAACAATTAATTAACAAACGCCATTTTGAAATCCAGCCGGGTTTAAGTAATTTAAGGCGGGAAACATACCCGCAAACCGCACCTGATGGCTGATGAAAGCACCGTAAAACTCAAACGGGTTTTAAAACCTGTTCACCTGTGGGCAATAGCCGTTGGCCTGGTTATTTCGGGTGAATATTTCGGCTGGAACTTTGGCTGGGGAGTTGCCGGAACCATCGGCTTCCTGATCGCCACCGTGGTGATCACCATCATGTACATCACCTTTATTTTTAGCTATACCGAGCTTACAGCGGCCATCCCTCATGCAGGCGGCGCATTCGCTTACGGCTACCGCGCAATGGGGCCGTTCGGCGGACTGATAGCCGGTTATGCTACACTGATCGACTTTTTGTTTGCTACGCCTGCCATTGCTGCTGCTTTAGGCGGCTATCTCAATTTTTTATACCCGGCAATACCGGTCATACCTTCAGCCATATTTTTTAACCTGGTTTTTATTGGCGTAAATATGTCCGGCGTAAAGGAATCGGCTGTGTTTTCGGTATTCATTACCGTACTGGCCGTGCTGGAACTGCTGATATTTATGGG
>Ga0302309_10000562_pt1 | contig 41979 bp, 35 predicted proteins | sample III_Palsa_N1_1_FD_200453 | JGI IMG/M metagenome (GOLD analysis project Ga0302309, IMG submission 200453) | Peat permafrost microbial communities from Stordalen Mire near Abisko, Sweden - III_Palsa_N1_1 | ecosystem: Environmental > Terrestrial > Soil > Palsa > Peat permafrost | place: Sweden...
GGCCGCTGCTGGCTGTACATCCTTAAAATCTTTCTAATCTTACTCATGCTGATCGTCGAATTGGCCATGTTTGGAGGTATATGTTGCCTCCGAAAGATGGTTGCTTCTACAGCATTTGCTACACGTTGAGGGTGGTCAGTTTGTCCCGGAATCCCCTGGTCAGTTTGCCCCGGAATTGGTGGTCAGCTTGCCCCGGAATAAGGTGGTCTGGTTCATCAGAATCTCCACTTTTGCCACTCATTCTTGCTTAATATAAAACTTTGCTCATTCGGTTGCTTATTAATATGACCTAATAAAAAATTATTTGCCAAGGCGGCGCGATCATACAATGGGATGGAATTAGTTTTCATCAACTTTATCAAAAAGTCTTTGTGCTTTTGCATATCCTTTCCGAAATATCTTTCATGGTTATAAGCCCTGAAATGAAAGACCAACTTATACTCATAAGGAAACCATGCATCGTGATTCATCTGAATATTTGAGTAGACAACAATCATTTTTAGAAGAAAATCGGAATCGGGAAAATCCGTTACCTGCGCAGCAATCCTTAACAATTCAGGTTGCTTACCCTCCGCTGACCATTGATCAAATTTGGTTATGATTTCTTTAGCATCTTTTAATATAAGTTCATTATATTCATTAAAAGACACCAGGTTAAATAATTGATAGGAGAAGTAGAGATAGAAATTATAAACGATCTTAAATTTTCTGGAATTTTTATATTCCTGGTCAGTAACTAAATAAGTAAGGGCCTCTTTAAAATTTCTTAAATCGTTTTTAGAAATTGTATCTTTAATCTCATTTTCATAAATTTTCCAACTTTCCTCATTCATAATAAATTCATTGGTGCGATCAATATCAAAATTCAATAGAGTTCGATTTCTTATTAGGTTATAAAATTCAATATTTCGATTCCTGATTAATTCTAAAACCATTAAATCATGAATATCTATTTCACCCTTTAGGATATTATAGGCAATCTTGAACGAATTACAGAATCGCTTTAAGTCTCTGACGTTATCAATGAATTTTTCAAAAATATGTTCATTATCAAGGGCCGGATAAGCCGCGGCAGCTAAACCATCGGGGTCATGTGCTAATTTGGAAAGCGCTTCGCTAAGAATATTTTTTTCATCTTCACTCAGGTCGTCTGTAATGAGAAAAAGGCTGGCTACATTAATGACAACGTCTTTTTTGAAAGCTGGTAGGGTTATTGTCAACTGGAAAACCTTTTTTAAATATTCTTCCTCATTTGCAAAATCATTGGTGTTTTTTAATACATTGACGATATATTTTTGGTCAACACCTACCACAAAGAAAGTATTTGAAAAGTTAGCTGTGTTACGAATTATTCTTAATACTTCCATTACCTCTTTTCCGGTCAATCTGTCAACATCATCAATCATAATAATCTCTTTTTGATATGGCTTTAATTGAAGCATTAATTGAAGTATACTGTTTTTGAACACTATCATCGGCTATCCATTCACCGAGCAAACTGTCCAAAAAACGGTATTGTAATTCTTTCCCGGTTTGCAAGATTTTTTTAGAATAATCTTTTATTTTTGAATTGATAGATTGATTATAAGGCTTTAACTCATTGGACAATGTTTTAAAAAAATCATCTATAATCGCTTCAGACTTGCTTACCATCCAGGGATTAAAATCAAATACAATGTTGTCGGTTTCCGCCTTCAACGATTTGTTCAGCCTTAGTAAGAAGTCGGTTTTACCTGAACCCCATTCGCCAATTATCCCGATTGCAAACGAATTCCGAGTTGTCGTTTTGGATATATGGTCAGCAACTTCTCTTGCATACTTATCCCTTGAATAGATGTCGCTATTGTCATTTATATACGGACCATCTTCAATAAGTGAGTACTTTGAAGATGCTAACGCCAACGGCTTCAAATAAGATTTATAAGAGGCTATAAATATTAAAGTACTAACTACGAAGGCGTCGGAATAGCTAATACCCGCTAGGAAGCCTATATTAAAAAAGTAAAAATTATATTGAGGTGAATACCGAAAAAACCAAAGATAAATGAATATAATGGAAGCCAAAAAAGTTAAAGAATTGGGCGCAATCAGCAGCTTATTTTTAAATTGCTTGCAAATGAAATAGATGGCAAAGCCTAAATAACCAAGAAATACAAGGTCAACTATAATTTTATCGGTTGGACAAAAGTGCAAGAAAGTTGTGATGACAAGAATATTGTAAATGTTTTTAATCGGTACTGAAAAAAGAATAAATGCAGCTAACAAAGCCAAACACCATATTATATATGAAGCTCTTAGTTCTTTAAAGTAAATTTTATAATCATTTTGTTTGAGAGAAGGCATATAACAAGGTTTAAGGTTTAAAGGTACTAATAAAGCTACGTAAAAAACTCATGATATTTTTTTGCCTATAGTCGGTGCTTTCCCCCTAATTTGGCGCGAGTGTGTAGCGCTGAAATGTGGGCTGTGCACTAGTGACTCCCAAGGCTGGCGCACGTGTGCCAAGTGCGTCATAGCAAAATTTAATTATTTAATTTTTGACTTAGAGCTATGATATATTCCTTAATAGAATGATCTTTATTAAAATTTGATATCGGCGCTTTTAACGCATGGGACAAGCGCACCCGCCAATTTGAGCGATACTTCATACCGTTGTTGTTTAACCACAATTCGTTCCCCCGAGGCTGGCGCACGTGTGCCACGTGTGTTATAGTAAACTTTGCAAGGCGTTTGTCCGGCGAGCATTCGCTTTGTTCCAGCCTGATAACACGGACCATGGGCTGGAGATTGCGAGTACTTCGCTTAAAACGGGATAGGAACAACCGGTTGATTCTTTAGATAGAATTCCATCCGGCCAAGATCGCTGGTATCATAAATTTCCAGCCGCGACTGCCAGTCAATGGATTCCACTTCGGGATTGACCCGTGTCAACGGCGCGAAATTGTCAGTATAATAACCGTCTATAGCTGCCGCATGTTCGGTGAAACCGCAAACATCGCTAATCAGGAACATATTTTTCAGTTTTGGGCAGTAACCGGTATCCAGTACTTCTATCGGTGGTATAACCAGGTTATAGAAATTTCCTTGGAAATGTGCGCTCCGCGTCCGGGTCGACGGGAATTTGATCCCGCTATAAAATGGGCTTTCCATTACCCAGCGCAGCAAATACTGCGGGACGATGTATTCCGGTGGCGCAGCACCGCCACCGTTCCGCTGCGTAAAACAGCATAATAATAAAGGATAAAGCAATCCTTTAAACTGCAACTGCAAATCGTACTCTTCCTGGTTGGTAGCCCGCAGCGCGCTTAACGGCCGGGTATAGTCCAGGTCAAGTAGTGAACGCCTGACATTGGATTTTGTTTTTAACTTGACGGCTTGGAAACCATCCGGTTCTGCGGCGCGCAGTTCCTCGTAACCGACCGCGAGGGCATTGGTAAGGTACAGGGCCGGCAAGCCTGCCGGTGTAAAACGGGTTGGGGTCACGACCGAACGCAAATGAAAACCCGTATGGAAGAACCAATCCTGTGCCTTCAAGTCACCGGGAAAATGCTTGCAGCGAAAAAAACATTGCGTCGGTTCGAGGAAAAACAAACTGGCCGGGTAACCTGAAACCAGGAAACCCATTTTATCCATTAGTACCTTAAATTGCGGGTAAGCCAGGTGTGGGTTCATGGAGTTAGCTACCCGAATGACACTGAGCAGGCCCCGCCCGAATTCGGTCACTGTTTCCATAAATTCACGAAAATCCAGTATTTTAGGTGGCGAATTGGTGAATAGGTCGGAAAAGGAGGCGGTAAGTAGCCGGATATAAAGCTCTATTCTTTGCTCCGCAAATAGCACGAAGGGATCGCCTGAAGTGTTGACCGCCGGCAGGTTGAACTCGGGTTCATCTAATAAGGTCTCCAGATGCATATTACGCAGGAAGATGCTTGATCCGGTCGCTGACCAAGTAATGAAAAAGTTTCCAGACCTGAGCGTTTGAAAAACCGGGCAGATAATAGCGGCTGTCCAGGTTTGTCAGCCACAGGATATGTTCCTTCAAAAAAGACCGAATCTGTACATCCGCTTCCAATAGCCTGGCGAACTTATTTAGGTCAAGCATGTTCCAATCGATGAGTAGGCCCAGGGAAATGTTAAGCGCCAGTTGCGCATTTAGCGTCGCAACGCCCAGCTTGTCCTCACCGCCATCGGTCGTGATCGGGTTCACTCGCAGCACGCAAAGTTCTGTATAACCGATGATCTTATAATGCTGGATAATGCCGCTGTCTATCGTATCGCGTACCAATTCATTGGCGTAGCGAAAATAAAGGTCAGCGATGGCCCGTGCACTTTCTTCGGCATCGATGATGAGTTTTATGCCACGATCATCCTGTAGTTGCACGACAAAATTAGTAATGTAATTGTAAAGAGCCCTTTCACGGAGCTCCACTATTGAAATATTATCCATGCGTTCAGAATTCGCCTTCGGGAGTCGTTCGGATGGATGGATCAATGGCTATTTTTGTCGCAAGATAAGCCACGCGGAATGTCTCTGGGTTGGTTCCCAGGTTGATTTCTGCGGCGCTCTTATCAGAGTTGGTGAACTTGTGCATAGTCGCTTTGTTCATATCCAACTCCGGCACAAGCCGAAGGGTCTTTATTGTTGCTCTATCTAACATTGTTTAACAGGTTGTAAAGGTAAGGTTTTTTATTTACCGTAAATATTAAAAATTCCCGACAATTATAAAGCATTTTTTATTAACAATTTAACAGTGGAACCCGTATTTGGGTTTCATTGGAATTTGACGGCGATCATCGAGCAGCGCGACTGCCATTTTATCCAAAGATTGATTGGTTCCCTAATTTGGCGCGAGTGTGTAGCGCTGACATGTGGGCAGCGCACTCGTGACACTCTTTTCAATACCGCGATAAGCAAAGTTTGCAACCTGTAAACGCAGAGATTGCTTTGTCGTTCGCGCGCACGGGGCCTGCTCACTCCGCGCAATGACGTGGCGGTGAATTAGGCTCATGCCTAAAACACAACCTAAACGCCGGCAACCTGTAAACGCAGAGATTGCTTTGTCGTTCGCTCGCACCGGCCTGCGCACTCCGCGCAATGACGTGGCGGGTTATCTCTTGCATTTTTACAGTTTTGAAGTAATCCGTTAGATAGCGAGTGAAATCTTTTGCCTAACAAACCTTGCTGTCATGCTGAACCAGCCTGTCGGCTGGCACGTGAAATGAAGCATCTTTGCTCATGCATCGTGGACTATGTATGTCGTTTAGGCATAGGTCAAAGGTTCTTCATTTCATTCAGAATGACATGGTGGGTGAAGCGATATGCAAAGGAATCAAGTTAATCACTTAATCCGACGAATCATGGTTCAAGACAAAAATCGTCGGGCCTTTGCGCATATACTTCGAGTGCCACGGCATGACCCAAGGCTGGCGCACGTGTGCCACGTGTGTCATAGTAAACTTTGCAAGGGCGTTTTTCGGGCAAGCGTTCGCTTTGTTCCAGCCTGAAAACACCGACCATAGGCTGAACGCAGTAATTGCAAGCGATCGTCAACCACAGAAATGAGGTCGATTGTTATTTGCTTAAATCAGTGCAACACCCGCAATTATGAGAGATGGTTGAGGCGCAATTTTCTTTGTGAACATTGAAAAAAGGAGCGATGCCAAAAACGAACACAGCCAAAATCATAAAAATTATTAACCCAGGTTTGTAGTAGTTCTCCCGGGCTTTTCCGGGCCACTCTGCCCTGTTGTAAATCATATCCCTTAGTGGCTTTTTCCCATCCTTATCGTTACTAAAAGGTGCATTTAAAAGTTCGTCCCGTTCAATCCTGTCTTCCAGGTCATCGGCTGCTTTTTTAAAGGCCGCAAAGGAATAGGTAAAACACAATACGCCGAAGAAAGCGAGGACAACTCCAATTATTTCGCATACGACTCCCATTTTATCATAAGCAAATAAAAGCATACCTGTGATGCCGCCTAAAAACCACTTACTGTTATCGCTAAACGTTTTGTATCGTTTTAAAATGTAACCATTGGTTTTGTCGAGATATTCAGATGGTATGTTGCTGTTCATAATTGAATATTTGTGGTTGTTATTATCTTCCATATGTCTTTAAACCAATCGTTGACATTATTATAGGTAATTAAATCAGCAGCCGTTACAAGCTGCTCATTATTCTGATAATATCTTTCGAGGAGGGGCGGCAGGATTATCTCGAGTGATTTCGTCACAGCGAAATGATCGCCAGGCAATGTATGCATCTCTTTAATTTGCACATCGAACACTTGTAAAAATGAATTCTTAAAAGCGGTATCATCAACTATGCCTGGAGAAACAGCAATGTATGGTGGCTTCAACTTAACGATTTTATACTTTGCATCGCGAAAGCTGGCGTCAAAATCAAAAGTTAACTTTGTTGGAGGATATTTTTGTTTAGGCATATAATTATTTTTTAAATATGATTTTAATTTTATGGGGGCAAGACTTTTGGTAATGTTTTAATTGGCAGGTACTTATACTCAAATATACAACTAGCTTTCAGTTATTTACAATAAATTTTCTACAAAAATATCAGGTGTCAGCTAATGGAAAATAACCTGCTGAAATGGCGTATAAAATTTTTGTGATAGCAGCCCCAAAGCTGGCGTGTCGCGTGTGCTTTTTTGCTCCATGCAATTATCGAATGAAATTAGTTAATGGATTGTAATGTTTAATGGTGATTGATTTTTATAAAATACATAGTTTACCGGGATGATTGACACACGCGGCACGCGTGCGTCAGCATTTGTGAAAACACCGACCATAGGCTGCAAAGTTTGCAACCTGTAAACGCAGTCCATAGGACTCCTTCGGAGAGATTGCTTTGTCGTTCGCTCGCACCGGCCTGCTCACTCCGCAATGACGTGGCGGGGAATTAGGCTCATGCCTAAAACGCAACCTAAACGCCGGCAACCTGTAAACGCAGTCCATAGGACTCCTTCGGAGAGATTGCTTTGTCGTTCGCTCGCACCGGCCTGCTCACTCCGCGCAATGACGGTGAAGGAGAATCAGGGTAATCATTCAATCCGACGAATCATGGTTCAAGACAATGCGTTAGTGATAGCAGCGGATACCGGCCAGGTGATTAAGGCCTGTGTAGTATGAGCGAATAGCACGTCCGCTCCGTAGGAGTCCTACGGACAGGCAACGCCCAAATGTTAGAGATTAGTATCAAGCGGGTGAAAGTTTGATAAACACACCCCTGCTACCGCGCTTTTCCTTCGCACCCCCTCTCGAGAGGGGATTTTTTAAACAGTGTTTATTGTAGCTTCTACACCTCTTGCTTCTTCAATATCTTCCCTACGGTTGTAAAATGTACGCCTACTTCGTCGGCTATTTTCCGCAGGCCGTGGCCTTTTTGGCGCAGGGCTATTATTTTTTTGTGGAGATGGCTTTTATTGCCGGTTTCGGGGCGGCGGATATGGTCGCGCTCAGGGGCGAATCCCTCGAATTTGTAGCGCAAAAAATTAAGGTGGTTTTCGAGGCTGATGAGGGCAATGTTGTTTTCGCCGTATTCTTCCTTGTAATTGCGCTGTTTTATTTGCTTGAGGTAACGCATACCGGGCTGGCTGTGGCTCTGGCCAATGGCGAAGGCGCTGTCGGCAAAATTAATGAGCATTTTGCTGCCCTGCAGGTCGTTCACTGTGAGTGGTTTGTGCGGGTTGCGCTTGGGTGTGTGCGCCAGCACCAGTACCGACAGCTGGTATTTGGTTTTGAGTGCTTTGAGCATTTTCATAAGCGCCATGGCGTCTTTTACGTGGCTGGTGCCGCTGCGCATGTAGGTAATGTTATCGATAATGAGCGCCTGCGCCCTGGTTTTTTGCACGGCCGCTTCAATTTCCCGGTGCATGAAATCGTTATATTCCGGGTAACTGGTCACCCCGGCAGTGGCGGAAGGGTTGAACTCGCTGCGGTAAAAATTTTCAGAAAACAGGTAGCTGCCCCATTGCGGGCTATAATAGCGGGAGCTGAACTGCGCGCTGCTGAGCTCAAAATCGAGATAAAGCACGCTTGCCGATGCGCCGAGGTTGTTGTAAAACGGCGCGGTGCTGCATATTTTGGTGAGGCTATTGGCAATTTGTACAGCGAGGATGGATTTGCCGAGGTTGGTATCGGCAAAGAGGATACAGAGCTCGTGCTCCGTCCACAAACTGCCGAAGAGTTGTTTAGCCGCGGGCTTGCCGTGCTCCTGTAGCATCCAGTCGCCCGCCTTTTTTGTTTGCAGCAGGTTGTTGGCTTCGGCAGGTGCGGGTTTGGGCTGGGGGGTATTGATTCTGCGGCTTGCAGCGCGGTTTATAGAGGAGCGTATCATCTCGATCTCGATAGGGCGGAGAAAATTGGAGTCCATATTGGGTAGGTTTTTAGGTGGAGTTCGGGGGTGCACCCAAATATACGCCATGCCGCGCATACCAATGCTGACAGGGTTTTGTCAGTGTAGCCTTTGTAGCCTGCGTATACTTGTATTCGTAGCTACAATGCTACAAACCTCATTAGCATTTTAAATAAAATTTAGCATTATTTTATTGATTTACAGCTGATTATGATTTTAAGCTGAATTGCCTGGTTTCTTTTTGAAATAGCACCTAAAAACACAAAAAAAGGTTAAAAAACAGCTAATAATTAATGAAAATGTCCCCGGTCGCTTGCCGATTTATCGCTTTATTACCTGTCGCGCCCCGCTGACTCACCTCCGTAGGAGTCCTTCGGACCCGACAACGCTTCGCTGGTCGACCCTCTCTCTTTCGCTGCGCGAGATAGAGGGTTAGCTGCATTCTTTTAACATAATAATATTACCCATCATGACACCCTTTTTTAATCTTCCAAACACCTATGGTAAAACACCAACCATAGGCTAAACAACCTCCTGACTATTAGTCGAAAAGCTACACTATTCCTTTATACTAAGCATTAAGTCGTTTAACTGGCTTTGTAGATGGGCTGCAAATTCATCCTCTTTTAAATTTTAAACAAAATAGGAATATCTGCCAATTAGTGCCTGAGGTTGCCACAAGCACTACATTATTTAAAAAATAGATTTAACATACCTGCATCCAACAGCAATAAGGTAGGCAGATTTAATGCAGGCACTGGTTTTGCGCTAATAGCCAAGTATTTTATTACCCTGGTTCTAATATTGGAATTTAAGAGTTATAAAATCTTTACCCCACTCTCCATTCATATTTAAGCTAATCATGAAACAAACCCGTGTTACTACAACCGGCACCCAAGCGTGTCAGTCTACCCCGTTTTTTAAATTATTAAAGTCTATTTGGTTATTACCATTGCTTGCCGTATTTGTAGCGGGCTGTCAGAAAGACGCATCGCCGGTGCATGTAAATAAATCATCATCAAGCCTGGCAACAACCACCGGCCTTGCTCCTGTAAACCTGGGGACTGCCGCCGATTTTACAATTTTATCAGAAACCGGTATCTCTACAACCGGGGTTACTGCCGTTACCGGCGATATTGGCGTAAGCCCGATTGCTGCAACTGCTATTACCGGTTTCGGGTTAACAATTGACGCAACTAACCAGTTTTCTATCTCGCCAACTGTGGCCGGTAAAATTTATGCTGCTAACTATGCGGTCCCAACCCCTTCAAAAATGACAACCGCAATCAGCGACATGCAAACTGCGTTTACAACAGCCAACGGCCTTACCACAGCCCCAATAGTTAACATCTATGCAGGCGACATCAGCGGCAGAACTTTGCCTGCAGGCCTGTATAAATGGAGTACCAATCTATTGGTAACAAGCGCCGGCGTAACACTAAGCGGTAGTGCAAGCGATGTTTGGGTTTTTCAAATCGCTCAAGACCTGGTAATCAATAACAGCGCAATTGTACACCTCACCGGCGGTGCGCAGGCAAAAAACATTTTTTGGGTTGTTTCCGGAAAAGCAACGCTCGGCACGAGCGCCAATTTTAGCGGTGTTATCCTGAGCAAAACACTTATTTCATTAAATACAGGCGCCACAGTTAATGGCAGGCTATTAGCCCAAACGGCAGCTACGTTAATTGCAAGTACGGTTAACCCGGTAGGGCAGCTTTCCGTTTCGCCTCAAAGCGGAATAGAATATAGCTCTGTAACCATCAGCGGTAGCAATTTCAGCACCACCACAACAAATAATATTGTTGAATTTAATGGTGTTTCAGCCGTGGTAAACTCAGCCACAGCAACGCAAATTGTAGCTACTGTGCCATTAGGCGCAACAAGCGGGAAAATTACTGTTACGGCTAATGGTACTACCTCAACATCAGTGAACGACTTCCAGGTTTTGCAAATAGTTAACGAGGGCAGCATTACGCCTAATGCCACTTTCACCATTGGTTCAATGGCCGGCGACAAAAGCGGTAATCTTTATGGTACTGCATCGGCAGTCGGTCCCAACGGTAGTTTGTCGACTTTTGTTTTTAGATATAGTAATGGTGTAGTAACTCATATTTACAACAGCCCCGCAAGCGGTGTTTCAAACGGAACATATACCTTGTCGAACTTAATAGTTAACACGCAAGGTTATATTGATGTGGCGCAAAACTACACCAACGGAACTACAGCGAGCGCTACAACTGAAATTATAAAAATAGTACCAAGCGGCCAGGCGACAGTATTTATAGGTGGAAACCCCGGAATAAAGGATAGCAATGGCGCCAACACTACCGAATATACCGACATTTATAGCATGGTTGCTGATGCGCAGGGCAATTTATACGCCGCAACTGCTAACGAGCTTAAGAAAATAACCCCCGCCGGTGTTGTTACTACTATCCCGGGGCTTAACCCGAACGGCGCGAAATATATGGCCACGGATATGTTTGGAAATTTATATTATGCTGATGGTAACAACGTAAATAAAATAACGCAGCAAGGTACAATTACAACAGTATTGAGCCAAAGTTCGAACATATTATCTTTAATTACCGACGGTTCAAACGTATTTGTTGCTACGGGTTCCCCGCTTAACAAAATATATATAATTAACCAGGCAGGGGCCGTAAACAGCCGTTCTTTTGCGGATGCGACACTTTTTTTAACAAATAACCAGGGAGATTTTTATACGATAGGTAGTGCCATAACCCGCTATATATTTAAATAATAACCCTGATTAAATTCCATAACTATTTTTTGTACTTGCAGGGCCTGCTGAAAGCGGGCCCTGCAAGTACAGATTCTATATAAATACACTCCACGTTCCATAGGAACGTTTCGTGATTGAGCGATTGGATTTGCACCTTAACTATGGAATAAAATCCATCCACGCATCTTGCTTCAACACTGGCTGCGATACCCATTGAAATTTGGCAGGATCCTGCTCAAACTGGGTATAAATGGGCGAAGAGGTTTCTATTTGGAGCGAGGAACTATAATCAGCTGGCGCTTTTATGGTTAATTCTGACGGCTGATAATTCGGATTGGCTTTCCATTCTATTTTACCTTCAGCGTTGATCAGCGGATACCAGGTCAGACCGTTATGCGCACGTACTTCGTCATACAAAAAACCGTATTCCCTGTCGCACCAGGCGCCGAAGGTAAGCGGCACTTCAGGGTCAGCGCTGATGGTAGCGTGCGCCCATTCAGGTGGAACAACCACCACATCACCCGGACCGGCATACACGGCAAAGCAGCGGCCGGGATTATCTTTCGCATACTCCTGCATATAAATAATAGCTTTTCCGCTCCATATCTCGTATAGTTCCGGAGGCGACCAGCCACTATGTGACGATTTTTTGTGGATATGCCCCTGGCTGCGCACGGGCTCATCGCCCAGCTTGCCGGCAGCGTAGGTTACCACGCCATAAAGCAGCATCATTTTTTGCAGGGTAGGTTTATCCTTCAGCTTGCCTACATCCATGGCGATGGAATAAACCACTTCGGGGCCATCGCTATTGGGGTCGCGAAGGCTTTTGCGGATATCATCAAGTTTACGGTTTTCAACTACAGGGCCGAAGCAATCGCTGCCGTATTCAAAACCAAGTGGGTGGGTTGTGGGGTGGATATTTAAACCCGGATCGAAATTCATAGTACTTATATATCTTCCAGTGTTGGCACGCCGTTGCGGTTGAACAGGCGTTTTGAAAAGCCGTTTTTCTTTATTTCGTCGTAATTATGCCCCGCATCCGAAGGCCAGCAGGCGCTGAAAACCAGTTCTTCATCGCCGGTATTGGCTACGCGGTGGGCGGTATAAGCCGGGATGTAGTGCAGGCTACCGGGGTACATCTGTTCGGCGCGGCCGTTGCGCTGTTCATCCATCAATATTAAAACACCTTTGCCTTTTAGTCCCCAATAGTATTCACCGCGGTCAGCCAATTGGTGAAAATGCCCGTGCGTCATAAAATATTCTCCACCCACTGTACCGGGCTGTATCCAGGTGGTACCAAAAAACAGGCCGGCTGTCGTACCATCGGGCACCGGTAAATAAGCCTGCACCCGGTAAACCTGCTGCGACTGGTCCATCTTTTGCCGCGCGGCCTCATCGGCGAACATATTATGCAATTGGCCAATGGTTTTATGACTTTCGATGACGTTATCGCCGGTCAATTCGCCGCCGGTAATGTTAAATTGTGTAGTATGATCTGTTATGGTATTCATTAACAAAGTATAATTTTATAGTGATGCCCTTACAATCAAATTGCTTGGGTTTTCGATGTGATCTTTCTTTTTATTGAGGATTAGGCTGGCGATATTGCGGCCCATGGCTTCAAAATCCGTGGATATTACCGTAATGCCGTTCGCTACAACCGATTTGAGCGGCGTGTCATTGTATGAAATAATACCTACATCCTTGCCCAAACGATAGCCATGCTGCTGGGCCTGTTTTACCAGTGTTACCAGTTTTTTATCGTCCAAAACAATATATGCCTCGCCTTTACGCACCTCGTGGTCTATCTTAACGCTAACATGATGGTCGAATTTATACTCATTACAGAATTGTATAAACCCGCGCTTGATATCCATCGGGGCATGGCCATCTTCCGAAAAAAGCAGTATTAACTTATCATATTTCTTTAACAGTTTGACGCCCGAAACCAGCGCGTTGTAAATATCTTTCCTAAACGACTGGCATACCGACGGGTAATCCTGCCCGTACATTTTACGCCCGCGATCAAGTATATACAACTTGTCTTTAGGGATTAACTCAAGTGTTTCGGCAACGCTTTTGGTTGGGATAGGCATAACCACATAAGCGGTATAGTTACCGATGCTTTCACGTATCAGCGTATCAAATGCTTTGGTGTTGAAATTATGGAAGAATATCTCAACGCTGCCTTTACGTTTCAACTCGTCTTTAAAAGCGTCGTATAAGTCTTCTTTGTATGACGTGAGCTTATCGAACAGCAAAAATATTTTATGCTGCTGCGAGGGGTTTTCTTTGCTGATGTAAAAGCCTTTGCCCGGTTTTGAAATGATGATGCCGCGTGTTTGCAGATCGTTAAAGGCCGTCAAAACAGTATCGCGGGAGAGTTGGAACTTCTGGGACAATTCGTTGATGGATGGTATCTTCTGGTCTTTTTTAAGGCGCTTATCTTCCAGCGCCGCGTGAAATGAATTGACGATCTGTTTGTATTTGGGGATAGGGGAATCAGTATCTATTTTTATATAATCCATCTTCTTGCGGCAACTGCTGTATGGTACTGTTATGCTATCCCGCAAATATACTAACATAAAATTCATTTCATCCTGCATGTATAAGCTGATATTTAGCAAAAGAAGCCGCTACATGCCGCGGCTCCCTTTGCGTATAAACACCGACTAAAGTGACGTGGAGACGACTGAATACGGGACCCTGACGCCTCGCGGCCGGTAAACATTCGGATCCAGTTTATTGCTATTGCAAGTCGCCACGCATTTCTGATAACTATTTATGCAATACGTGAACAGAAACTCGTTGCTGCCCGTAATAGTCGCCTGCGGCTCAATGATCGGTGTATAGAAATATGGCGTATAACCCGATAGCCTGTCAGGGATATTATAAATAACCTTCAACGCTGAGAACGGCCCTGTAAGGCTTGTACTTAAATTAGCAAAAATTTGTGTAACCGTATCACATGCCGTATTGGTATTGAAACCTGTGCTTACCATTACATATTTACCGTCAATTTGCTGCACATCGGCGCCTGCCGAAGCAGCCTGCCCGATAGATACAGCAGATGACGCTGAAGTTGACCAGGTTGTACCACCCGCAAAAAACTTCCACGTAGCTGTTGCTGTTGTATCAAAACGGGCTACATAAACATTTGCGCCAAGTGCAGCATTTTTATAGCCATATACATAAACATAGTTGGCGTTTTTGATCATGCCGATACCAAAGTTAATGCTATCAAGCGCAGGCAGCGATTGATAATTTACCTGGTGGGTGGTTAAATTCAGGTTGGCCAGGTATGCACCTGTTACCTCAAAACCGCCGCTTACGTTTTGCACCTCATTGCAATAAGCGTACACATAATTGCCTATTTGTATACCTGCGCCAGGCCATATATAGCGGGCTGTATCCAGGTCCCAGAATAGCTGCGGGCTACCGGTAGGCACATTAGGATCGCCGCTGGCAGTCCAGTTGGTGGTTGATGAAGCTGTCCAGTTTTGAGCGCTCGGCTGTATCATTACTGAATTATGGTACGGGAACGAGCATGATGTTAGCAAACTGCCACTTAACTGGTTGTAATAAACATCGTTTGTAAACCAAACCACCTGCCCGTTAACCAATGGCACCGAGAAGTTACCATCAAATGCTTCCGAGCCGCTGGTGCGCTGAAAAAAGGAGGTTACAGTACTATCCTGGTAAGCCACCTGCCCAAAATTCCAGCGTTGTGTGTTGGCGCTGCTGGTTAAAATGGTGTTATTTAAAATCTGTGCATAGTTGGAGGTGCTGGCAGATGTTGCACAAAGGGCTGTATTGGCCTCATTCACCAATTGGTAACCTGCGCTGGTGCTGCCGCTTGCTGCTATATAAGTTATTTTCCATTGTTGTTTGGTATCGGTACTACTATAAGGCATCAATTGTAATTGCCAGCCGGTTGCTGTGTTATAGGCTGCTAAGGCTTTACCGGTAGCCACATTTATCAATTTATACAGACCGCTGCCCAGGCTGGTTACGGTATAACGCTGATCGTTATTAAGCAGGTTATAGGTTGATTGTACCATCAACTGCGGATTTGTGCCATTGGGTACAAAACTCATCACATAGTTTGATGATACGCTGGTAATCCCATACGTGCCATTTACAATGGTACTGCCGGAAGTCCAGTTGGCTAATTTACCGGCACTTGCCAAGGGGTTGATTTTAGTGGCATCATCATTTCTTTTACAACTGCCATATAGCAGCAAGCCCAGGCACGTTATAACGGCTAAGGCGATAATTTTATTCCTCATGATTGTTTAAATTGGTTAAGTAAAATTATATTTTAATTTTTATAATAATGAAATTTATTTTTCAATTTAATTATAAATAGTTGTTAATCAATAATATAAATTTATAATATGATACATACAGATCATAACAGTTAATTATTAATATAACATAACAGACCATAACAGTTGCTATTTGAAAAGGCCCTGTCATTTTTCAAATGCAAGTACGATCTCCTAATCGCTGGTTATCATTTATTATTTGTTTATGGATAATATTATTTGATATTCCGCAGGAATAACTATTTTGGTTGCCAACTAAATGAGGCATTCCCTAAAATTTATACCCCTGCTTTTAATAGCTGCATTGTTTACGCTGCCGGTAATAGCCCAGCAAACGCAGCAGGGCATTCCTATTAAAAAGATATTACCTCCCGGCCAGGCAAAAAATAAAAGAACAGATACCATAAAGGTTATTGAGAAAGGCACACCGCAAAAAGACCTCGGCGATGTTTTAACGGACGTTTTTCATGGCAACGCGACGCCAGAGGTTGATTCTATTACCACAAAACCGCAAATATCAGTAGTGCCGGCAATAGGCTATACACTTGTTACTGATTTTGCCCTTGTTGTTTCGGGCAATGTAGCATTCCGTACGGGACCGCAGTCGCGTATATCATCAATAGTGGCCAGCGCCTCCTATACCGAAAAGAAGCAATTTATTATGCCTGTGCAAACCAATTTTTGGACAGAGGATAACAACTACGAGTTTATTGGCAATTACGCCTATCTTAAATATCCGCAGGACAGCTATGGCTTGGGCAGTAATTCAAAAATAACCAATATCGACCCGATGGATTACTCCCTGGTACAGCTTTACGAAACAGTATTGCGACACATAGGCGGGAATTTTTTTGCAGGGCTGGGGTTTGATTTTGACGACCATTTCAACATATCCGAAAAAGGTAACGACAATGGACAAGTATCGGATTATGCGCTTTACGGTACATCTTCACGTTCTATATCATCGGGATTTACGCTTAACGGCGTGTTCGACTCACGTGATAACTCTATTAATCCCTCAAAAGGAGCATACATCGCGTTTCAATCCCGCACTGCCGATAAAGTTTTTGGAAGCACAAGTGAATGGCAGTCTGTGATACTCGACATAAGAAAGTATATCAATTTACCTGAAGGATCAGGCAATACACTCGCTTTGTGGAATTATGACTGGCTGATCGTTTCGGGAAAGCCACCATTCCTCGACTTGCCTGCAACAGGATGGGATAGCAACTGGGCCACAGGCCGCGGTTATATACAGGGCAGGTTCCGCGGCTCGCAGATGGTTTACTTTGAAGGCGAATACCGTTATCGTATAACTGCTAACGGCTTGATCGGCGGCACAGTATTTTTAAATGGAGAATCGTTTTCCGGAGAGCAGGGGACAAAACTGAAATCCATCCAACCAGGCTTTGGGCCGGGTTTGCGCGTTAAACTCAATAAAATTTCAAAAACCAATATTTCTATTAACTATGGTTTCGGGAACGAAGGCTCACGCGGATTATTTATCTCTGTTGGCGAAGCGTTCTAATCTTTATTAGGTTGTAAATTGTTGTTAACTAATGTAATTTAGTATAACCATTCAATCCTATGAAAAATCTGATTATTTTACTGGTTTGCTTAGGCTGCTTAAATTTAGCATTCGCTCAAAAACCAATCGATACCACCGCGACATTCAATATCGGCGGCATAAAGCAAGCTGTATCTATCAAAGGGAACGATAGGCAAAAACCGTTGCTGTTATTTATCACCGGCGGACCGGGGCAGCCATGCATCGGCACTTCGGATACCTTTAGCACAAAACTCAAACAACATTTTATAATGGTTGAATGGGACCAGCGCAACTGCGGGAAAACGATGCAATTAAACCCGTCGCCAAAACCGGTTACAGTTACGCTTTGTGAGCAGGACGCTCACGACATTGTAGACACACTGCTGAAAAAGTTTCAACGGCGAAAATTATTTGTGTTTGGCTGGTCGTGGGGAACGGTGTTGGGCTTCGATTTGGCTAAGCGCATGCCGGAAAAACTCTATGCCTATTTTGCAGTAAGCCCGGTTATCGACCAATTGACGAGCGAACGGATGTTGTTGCACGAAATGACGGAAAAGGCCAAAAAAGACACCAACCAAAAGGCGATCACCGAGTTGGCGACTATAAAGATCCCTTTTGAAAATACCGGGCAAACCTTTTTAGACCGTAAGTGGATGTTCATTTTAATTAACGGGGCTACTATGGACGAGCAAATGCTCAGAAATTATTTCTTCGATCCGCAAATGCAGTGGATGTACCCGCTAATAAATGAGGCCTGGATGCATAACCTAAAAAAGGAACTTCCTGCTGTGCATTGCCCTGTTTATTTTTTTGTTGGTAAGAGCGATGATCAAACCAATCATATCATCAGCGAGGAATATTTTAAGCTGATAAAAGCGCCAAAGAAAGGCATATTCATTTTCGAAAAATCGGGGCATAGCATACCATATGCAGAGCCGGAATTGTTTCAGCAGGATATGATAAGTGTACTTGCCGCATTAGGGATGAAAGATTAATATTGTTCCTTTGGCGGGGGCATATAAGCCAATTGTTTTTCGAAATAACCGTTCCAGGTTTTTTGCTGTGTGCGGTTAACCATGTGCTGCGTATCATCATCATAATCCCTGTTCAGCTGTTTGTATTTGGCATCTACCCGGTCGAATATCGCCTGTGCCGCCTGTTGGTAGTCATCTCTAAAAACCGTTCGCCCAACTATTCGCAGTAATTCCTGCTGCTCCATGTAGGCGATGATATAATGTCCCTGCTCATGCTTCAATATCTCGGCAAGCATTGCCTGCGAAGTAACTTTTGCTTTATCCATCCACGAGCGGTCGCGGTTCATTAATAGCCGGATGTTAAAATTCAGCAGATAATAACCGTTTTTATAGGTCGCCTCATAGCGAAAGTCGATAGTGCAATTGGTATACGCAATTACACCAGTACCATTCGGGCGCGGTACGCCCTGGAAATCGTCGATGGTTAGCTGGTGATAATCCTGCGCGGCAGCTTTTTTTAATGCAACAAAATTCAAGGCAACAGCACCTATCACCCACAATAGCTTAAATTTCATTAGTTTATAATGTCAAATTTTACTTTTTGACTTTCTCTCCATGCAAAAGGTTTAAACTCATCATTTCTTTCATGGTTTGTTCCATGGCACTGGTAGAGCCATCGAGGAACAGCACATTACCCTGCGAATTTTCGGCGAAATGCTTGATGGATTCGGTCCACATGGTAAACAGGATAACCGAAGTATCCATGTGTGCTTTTTCCATTTCCTGCGCGGCAACACTCATGCCTTTTGCCACTTCCTGGCGGAATAAGGCAACACCCTGGCCGCGTAATTGCGATGCCTGGCGCTCAGCTTCAGCGGATATTTTGATTGCGTTACCTTCAGCTTCGGCAGCCTTGGTTTTGGTGATGAGCAATGCCTGGCCTTCGTTCTCGGCTGCGGCCTTCAGGTTGTTTGAGGCTACTACCTGGCTCATTGATTTCATAATCACATCATCAAACGTAATGTCGTTCAGCTGCATATCCTGTAAATGATAGCCCCAGTTTTCCAGTATCACGTCGAGCTGGTCTTTTACATGCTCCACTATCTCCCGGCGCAGCACCAGTACTTCAGCCTGGCGTTTGGTGGCAACATAGGCACGGATAGAGCCTTCAACGGTACGAATAAGGGCCTGCATGAGGTTGCGTTCGTCGACAAATTTAAAGGCTACATTTTTGATCGTTTCTTCTTGTTGATCCAACACCGAATACAACAGCATTGCCTTAAAATAAACGTTGGCCTGGTCGAATGTTACCGCCTGGAACTCCAGCTCTACCGATCGGTTTTGAATGGATATACGCGAATAAATGTTTTCAATGAGCGGTACTTTAAAATTAAGACCCGGGGCGAGTATCCTGCGAAATTTGCCGAATACAGTTATTACGGCAATAGTGCCCTGTTTTACGGTCACAAATGAGCTGGAGATAATAACCAGCAAAACAAAAACAATTACTAAAATCCCTATTACAGATGGTTGCATGATGATATTTTTTAATAAATAAATATATAACTAATTATTGGTGTGCAATTTGTTTTTTAAAAACACATCTATCTAAAACACAGCAATTATGAATGTAAAAAGAATTTTTGGCGTAATCCTGACCGTACTTGGCATTGCAGGATTGATCTATACCGGCGTAATGGTCATCAATCATACCGGCGCCGCAACAACATTAATTGTTGTTGGTATTATTGCTATCATATTCTTCTCGTCCGGGATAAGTTTGGTAAGGAACACGGCGGATGAGACGAAGTAGGATAGCTATTTATTTTGCATAAATATAGGTTAAAAATCAAAAATGTTCGAAACCATGAAGGGCTACCATATCGTAAGAATTGTATTTTTACGATATGATAGCCCTTTACTGATTGGGGCTAAGAACTTCATCCTGAAGATTCTGGAACAATCTGACATAAGGCGGATGGGAATACCACCCAGGATATTTTACGTAGTTATTTTAATCCTAAATAGGCTATTGAAAATAAGCCGCGTACGGTGGTCATCAGCAATGGGCTGTTAACTAAAGCCAATTCTTTAAATGTTGAAAGTGTACTGACCGCTATTGAAAGTAAATTTATTGCTGGCAAATCTGTATAGCTATTTCCGGACGGGTCAGACCAGATTAAAACCGTCCGCCAGCGCACAATCACCATACCGAATCCGAACGGATTAGCGTTTTTAAATATCTTTTAAGTTACTGATATACAATAAATTAAATCAATGGCATAATCTTAGCGGGTGCCCCTAATGTAATCGTGCATAATATGTTAAAAAATTACATCCGCATCGCTTTCAGGAACTTAAAAAAGAATAAGGCATTCTCTTTTATCAACATCTTTGGTTTGGCTGTAGGCATGGCTGCAGGGCTGCTTATCATTCAGTATGTAACCTTCGAACTGAGCTTTGATACCTTCCAGGCGAAAAAAGACAGGGTATTCCGTGTAACACAAGACCGGTATGACCGTGGTAAGTTAAGCACCCAATGGGCTGGCGGGGCTTTTGCAGAGGGTAATGCTTTTAAAAATAATTTCCCCCAGGTGGAAGACTATGTAAAGGTAGTTGATGCCGGTTCGATACTGGCCATTAATAATGATAAAAAAATCGTCCTCGAAAAAACCTATTTCGCCAGCCCTTCTTTCTTCAATATTTTCAGCTACCCCCTGATCAGCGGCGACCCGAAAACGGCGTTGCGGGATGTTAATTCGGTTGTTATTACAGAAACTGTAGCAAAAAAACTTTTTGGAACTGTTAATGCAGTAGGCAAAACATTTAAGTATGATGTTAACCTGATGCAGGTTACCGGGGTAATGAAAGATTACCCGGACAATACCCATTTCAGGAGCGATATGCTGATTTCATACAGCACCTTGCTCAAGTTTGCCGGCCCAAAAAACGACCTGGATAATGCCTGGCTGAACGATGGCTGCCTCACTTATCTTTTGCTGCGACCGGGCGTTAATGCCGGGGAGCTGGAAGCTAAATTTAAGCCTTATGTAGACGGAGTGTACAAAAAGTTAAACTGGTCGGGGGCTAGTGCGGTGTACCATTTACTGCCTTTGGAAAAGATCCACCTTTCGCCCAATTTAATGCTCGAGGCGGAACCGCATGGCGATGGCAAGTCGGTTTATTTATTGGCCGGTATAGCCATATTTGTGATCATTATCGCCTGGATCAACTATATCAATTTGTCTACAGCGCGCGGCATTGGTCGTGCTAAGGAGGTGGGCGTCCGCAAAACACTCGGTTCTGATAAAGGCCAGTTGCTATGGCAATTTATGCTGGAGGCCATGCTGCTGAATGGCCTGGCCGTTGTGCTGTCCATTGTATTGATAATAGTATTCCTGCCGGTATTTTCAACCATATCTGGCCAGTCTGTCACCCTCGGTTTATTGTTTACGCCGGTATTTTGGGTGGCGGTTGCCGGGTTGTTTCTCGTTGGATCGTTCTTATCAGGTTTTTATCCCGCAATTGTGCTGTCCGGTTTCAAGCCGGTAGACGTAATGAAGGGAAAACTATCGGCTTCGCCCGGCGGTATTGTTTTGCGTAAAGTGATGGTGGTTTTTCAATTTGCAGCCTCTATCTTTTTACTCATCGGCTCGCTTACAGTTTACCGGCAGGTAAGCTTTATGGAGAAACAAAACCTCGGTATCAACATCGATCAAACCCTGGTGATCAAACAACCGCTGGCGCATATAGACTCGTTTTATCGTAGCATGAGCGCGTTTAAAAATGAAAGCCTGCGCGACCCATTAGTTAAAAGTGTAACCGTGTCGACCTCGATACCCGGCGAACCGGTTGGCTGGAACGCCGGCGGCATAAAGTTAAAAGGGACTGATCAATCCCAGGGTAAGCAATACCGGATCATTGGCGGCGATTATGATTACCTGAAAGCGTACGGCGCAAAGCTGATAGCCGGGCGGCTATTCTCGAAAGATTTTAGCACAGACCCTCATGCCGTTGTATTTAATGAAAAAGCAACCGAAGAAATGGGCTTTGACAAACCGGAACAGGCGGTCGGCAAGCAAATCGATTTTTGGGGAGAAGTGTATACCATCATTGGCGTAGTAGAGAATTATCACCAGCAATCGCTGCACGATGCTTATGATGCGCTTATTTTCCGCTGCATACCCGATGTACGCGGAAATGTGTCGGTAAAAATAAATACTTCTAATTTACAGCAAAGCATTGCGACTTTAAAAGCCAACTGGAAGATATTTTTTCCGCAAGATCAGTTTGATTACTTTTTCCTCGACCAGCATTTTAACGAGCAATACCATGCCGACAGGCAATTCGGGCAGGTATTTGCAACGTTTACCGGCATTGGCATTTTGGTCGCCTGCCTCGGCTTATTCGGTTTGGTATCATATACTATTGTGCAACGTACAAAAGAGATAGGTATCCGAAAGGTATTGGGCGCATCGGTAAACGGTATATTGCGGCTGTTGTATAAAGATTTTGCCTGGCTGATAGTGATCGCATTTGCGGTATCGGCGCCATTGGGCTGGTATGCCAGTCATCGGTGGCTGCAAACCTATGCCTTCCGGATAGACATCAACTGGACACTTTTTGTTTTTCCGTTTGTTATCGTAATCCTTGTCGCTTTTTCAACGGTATCGTACCTGAGTATAAAAGCTGCTTTGATGAACCCTGTGAAAAGTTTGAAAACCGAGTAGTTGCAGTTTGCAGTGGGTATATGAGGGAATCGCACCGCTCTTTTCGCATGTTTCCAACACTCGTGGTTTAAGACTCATCCTTATGATAGAGGTAATCCATCATTTATCCTCCGCACCAACAGTATCCAACCTTGGCGTAACATTCCGCGCGATCAGCCCGCTGTCGTCAATATTTAGCCCCGATTGCGGGAAATCCATTTGCGTAAGCATACGTATCCGTTTAATTACACTGCCCAAACTATCTGTTTGCAGGCCGCCGTTATGTGTTTGCTTAACCGGGATAATACGGGCATTTAAAAACTCGCCCTTTTTATTAATATATATCTTTAGCAGGGGAGCTATGCCGCAAACACCTGCAACACTTACACATTTGTAAGTGCAAAAATTACCCAGGCTATACGCTATAAACCTGTCTTTATAAACTTCCACGGCACGGCTCACATGCGGGCCCGTACCGAGCACAACATCGGCCCCTGCATCGATGGCATTGTGCGCAAAAGCATGCACATCGCCGCGTTTCTCGCCAAAAAATGATTCCATTTTAAACGGTACATGCTCAAACCCGGCCCCTTCGCCGCCACCATGAAACGCGACGATCACCACATCACAATCCTGTTTTAATTTTCTTATTTCATCGGCGGTATTTTGCAGGTCGAGCAACGGTTCAACCTGGCTGTTTGGCGAGAACGCACAGAAGCCATAAGTAACCCCGTTTACCTCAAACACGCTGCTGGGATGCGAAAGTAATCCCGCATAATTGATATCAGCGCTATCAAGGGTACGCATAGTGCTTTCGCGGCCATTGTCGCCGAAATCGCCTATATGGTTATTGGCGATGCTTAGCGCGTTAAAGCCGGCGTCTTTTAAAACCTTTCCGCATGAAGTGGGCATCCTGAACAGGTAGGCCTTGCTTTTAAGGTGTAATTTATAGTTAGCCGGGGCGCCGCTATCAAGTAACGTTCCTTCCAGGTTCCCAAAGGTAACATCATTGCCGTGCAGGTATTTTTTAATGGCTATAAAGCTTGATTTACCGCTGTCGGCTGGAAGACTACTTTTATCAGGATACGAGGTGCCGAGCATAATATCGCCAACGGCGGCTATGCACAAAGTATCATGCCGGGGTGGTACAACAACTGTTTTATGAGGAATGGATATGGATGATTTTACAGTCGGCTGCCCTGTTTTTATTTGTTCGTGGCATGAATACAAGATCGGGCCCAGGCAAAGAATAATTATTAAATAACGGACAGGCATAGGCAAAAAAAAGTCCTTTCATTGCTGAAAGGACCGGTTATTTAGGTTTTTAATTATCGTCACTACTACTGTTATCATCCGGCAGGTTATCAAGCTCATTTTTATACGCACTTAATAATCGGCCACCCTTATAAAAATATCGGCTATAATAGGCATCGTCAAGGCTGCTAATGGCCACACCTCTTAATGAAGCATGTGCAAAACGGCCGTTGCCGAGATAGACCCCTACGTGTGATATCCTCCTGCTATGAATTTTAAAGAAAACCAAATCGCCTTCTTTCAGCTCGTCTTTACTAACTGGGCTAACCATGCTAAAAATGTCGCGTGAATTGCGGCGGATATCGAGGTTAAACACCTCGCTGTACAACTCCTTTGTAAATGCCGAACAATCGATGCCTTTCCTCGAGCTGCCGCCGAAGTGATAAGGTGTACCGATCCAGTCATGTACAAAATTAAAAAGTTTCATGTTAGATGTAGCCGAAAGGGCAACACCCATAATTTGAGAGAGATAATCCTTTGCTAAACTTTCCTGGTCATCAGTGGCTTTATCTGCCGGCTGATCAGGTGCTTTCGTTTGCGCTTGCGCAGCTATAACGGTAAAGAATAAGGCAATGCCTAATACAATTTTCTTCATTTAATCAAATAGTTCTGCTGCTCAGGGACAACAAAATGTGTGTTAAACTATACAATATGTATATCTTATCCTACAAAACTATCCAAATTTTTTAAAATTGCAAATAAAAGGTGCTTTTTTTCAAAAAAATATAAAATTAAATTTACTTAGGTGCTGATTCTCTGTGTTTTAATAACTATAAATTAAATAATTAAAAATTATAGTCCTTTTTTTAGTGCAAATGTGGAATAATATTGAGCTGTGTTAACAAATTGCAAAGTAATATTTGGTAAAAAGGTGTTATCACATTAATTACAAAGAAATGTTATTCTTACAGGCTTTGTATGTTTCGGAAATTAGCAGGATATAATTAGATTTGCGGTTCGCCAGCAAAAATCTGGTTGTTTTAAAACATGAGTTCTATCGAAATAAATAAAGACACCTACCTCAAATGGTATGAGTGGATGCTGTTAATGCGCAGGTTCGAGGAAAAGGCCGGGCAATTGTACGGACAGCAAAAGATCAGGGGGTTTTGCCATTTATACATTGGGCAGGAAGCTGTACTGGCAGGGGCTATGTCGGTTATCCGCCAGGAGGATAGCATGATCACCGCTTACCGCGATCACGCGCATGCTTTGGCAAAAGGCGTATCGCCAGACGCGGTAATGGCCGAGTTATACGGTAAAGCTACCGGTTGCTCAAAAGGCAAAGGCGGCAGTATGCACATGTTTGATAAAGAAAAACATTTTTATGGCGGCCACGGCATAGTTGGCGGCCAGATACCTTTGGGCGCGGGCGTTGCATTCGCTGAAAAATTCAAGGGTACCGATAATGTGAACATTACTTATATGGGCGATGGAGCGGTTCGCCAGGGCGCACTGAACGAGACCTTTAATATGGCCTCGCTGTGGAAACTGCCTGTAATATTTGTTTGCGAAAACAACGGTTACGCCATGGGTACATCCGTAGCGCGTACCACCATACAAACTGATATTTATAAATTAGGCTTGCCTTATGGCATCCCTTCTTCACCGGTTGACGGCATGGACCCGGCTGCCGTTCACAACGCGATGGACGAAGCTGTACAACGCGCACGCCGTGGCGAAGGCCCGACTTTCCTGGAAATGCGCACTTATCGCTACAAAGGCCACTCGATGTCCGATCCGCAAAAATATCGCACCAAAGAAGAGCTGGAAAGCTATAAAGCTAAAGACCCCATCGAGATTGTAAAACAAGTGATTGAAAAGGAGGGTTATGCTGATGAAAAATGGTTTGAGGATATTGCAGCTAAAATAAAGGCAGAGGTTGATGAATCGGTGAAATTCTCTGAGGATTCGCCATGGCCCGACCCGTCTGAGCTCTACACGGATGTGTACGTTCAGAAGGATTATCCTTATATAAGAGACTAATATTTTAGAGGCAAGAATCAAGAAGCAGGAATCAAGAAAATTCAGCAAAATGATTAACTTGGAAAAATCTTGGTTCTTGAATTTTGCATCTTGAGTCTGTTTTAATATGTTACATTCAATTTAAATATATAATCAACACAATTATATGGCTGAAGTTGTAAAAATGCCTAAAATGAGCGACACCATGACCGAAGGTGTTTTAGCTAAATGGCATAAAAAAGTTGGGGATAAGATAAAAGCCGGTGACGTGCTTGCTGAGGTTGAAACCGATAAGGCTACGATGGATTTTGAATCGTACCAGGAAGGCACCCTGCTTTTTATAGGCGTACCCGAAGGACAGTCTGTACCAGTTGATGCCGTTATAGCCGTTATAGGCAGCGAAGGCGAAGATTACAAAACAGCATTAGGCGACGTTACGGATGCAGCGGAACCAGCCCCTGCACCTGAAGCGCCGCAACCGGCAGCCGAGGAAGATAAACCGGAAGTAGAGGAACATAAAGAAGAAGAAAAACCGGCTGAAGCGCCAAAAGCTGAAACTGCTCCCGTGGAAAAAATTGATATTTCAAGCATACCTGCTACGGTAATACGAATGCCCGCCCTGAGTGACACCATGACGGAAGGTGTAATAAATAAATGGAATTTTAAGGTTGGTGATAAAGTGAAATCCGACGATTCGCTTGCTGATGTGGAAACTGACAAGGCTACCATGGAAGTTGTGGGTTATGAAGAAGGCACTTTATTATACATCGGCCCTAAAGAGGGCGAAGCCGCACCTGTACATGGTATTATTGCTATTGTTGGTAAAGAAGGTACTGATATTACGCCATTGCTGAACGAGGCAGGCGCCGCCACTGCAAATGCCCCAGCTGCCGAAGAACCTGCAAAGGCCGAAGAAGCTGCTGCACCTGTTGAAGAAGCTGCAACTGAAGGCGGTCGCGTTAAAGCATCGCCGCTGGCGCGCAGGATAGCTAAGGAAAAAGGTATTAACCTAAGTGAATTAAAAGGATCAGCCGATGGTGGCCGTATCGTGAAGAAGGATATAGAATCATTCACCCCCGGCGCACAAACTGCTGCACCTATACCGGCAAAAGCACCTGCGCCAGTCGCGGAGGCGCCAAAAGCTGCGCCTGCACCTGCTGCCACCAAAGCCCCGGAAGCGCCAAAAACTGCGCCTGTACCTGCAACTGCCCCGGCAGCGACTGCACCTGTACAATATACCGGCGTAGAGAAATATACCGAAAAACCGGTTAGCCAGATGCGTAAGGTAATTGCCAAGCGCTTATCGGAAAGTTTGTTTACCGCGCCGCATTTTTATGTAACCATGTCGATTGATATGGACCAGGCCATTGCTGCACGTGTTAAAGTGAACGAAACTTCATCGGTTAAAATATCATTTAATGATTTTGTGGTGAAAGCATGTGCAATCGCACTGAAACAAAATCCGAACATCAACTCGTCATGGCTGGGCGATAAGATACGTTATAATGAATCCATCAACATCGGTATTGCTGTTGCTGTAGATGAAGGCCTGTTAGTGCCTGTTTTGCGCAATGCGGATGAAAAATCCCTGGGCGCTATATCGGCGCAGGTAAAAGATTTTGCCGGCAGGGCAAAAGCTAAAAAACTGCAACCGTCCGACTGGGAGGGTTCAACCTTTACCATATCAAACCTGGGCATGTTCGGTGTTGAAGAGTTCACCGCCATTATTAACCCGCCTGATGCCTGTATACTTGCCGTTGGCGGCATACAGCAGGTGCCTGTTGTTAAAAACGGCGCCATAGTACCGGGCAATGTAATGAAGGTAACCCTAAGCTGCGACCACCGCGTGGTTGACGGCGCAACAGGGGCCGCATTCCTGCAATCGGTTAAAGCGTTATTGGAAGACCCGATCAGGTTGATGGTTTGAGATTAGGTTCAAAATCAAGATAGAAAAAGCGGTAGGTTGGTAGCCTGTCGCTTTTTTGTTTGCACCGTTTCAGTCTCTACCGTCATTGAGGAACGAAGCAACCTCTCCGAAGGAGTCCTACGGACTGCACATGCAAGTCAAAGAGTAGGATGTATTTCAATGGACGATGCCGCACATCGCAAACCTTTAAACGCAGTCCAAAGGACTCCTTCGGAGAGGTTGCCACGTCGTTGTGCTCGCGCTGTCCTGCTCACTCCTCGCAATGACGACCCTGTTTAAAACATAAAGCGACGGACCAACCTGGCCCGCCGCTTTCGCTCAGTTATATATACATGATCAGTTAATAGAGCCTTTTTAATAAAGATGGTAAGGGAGAGGTTTAAAAAATACTCAACCCCTCCCTTCCGCCTCACAACACAAATCGCCCTTTCCTCCGAAGGAGTCCTTCGGACGGGGAAAGGGATCCTTACACACAACGCATCGGCTAAAAAAAACGTTAACAATAAACCTGTGCGGTACCCTCCCATCAGGAAGGCGTGGAGGGATATAGCCCCTTTTTATATCCTTTCCGTCGCCATTCCTATATGGATAGGGAATCGTACAGGTGAAACACCTCATTTAGGTATAGGATGCAATAACTATTGCATTTCCATAAACGCAATAAAAATATTTTTTAATTTTTATTGCGATGGTGAAATTGAATATTTAAAAAGCCCTTATTACGATGTAAAAGCATCCCCCCGGTCAGGTGTCCCCACCTGACCGAAATAGGATTGCAAATGCTCAGCCCCCCCGGTCAGGTGTCCCCACCTGACCGTACGGATTCAAGCCAATGGTTATAATTTAAAACGTGTTCATTGCCAGCGGTCAGGTGGGGACACCTGACCGGGTGGTGAATTACATTTCCATAAACACTATGAAAATATTTTTAAATTTTAGGGGATGGCGAAATTGAATAGTTAAAAAGCCATTATTACGATGCTAAAGCATCCACCCCGGTCAGGTGTCCCCACCTGACCGAAATAGGATTGCAAGTGTTCGCACCTGATTCAAACCCATGGCTATAATTTAAAATGCGTTCGTTGCCAACGGTCAGGTGAGGACACCTGACCGTTGTTGGGTGGTGAATTGCATTTCCATGAACACTATGAAAATATTTTTTAAATTTTATCTCCCGCCGTTTCAAGTGTCGACACTTGAGTGGGCGACCCCGTTTACTGGGATGCCAGCGCGCTTTTTGTGAGCAGCTTTGCGCTTTCAACCAATCTTACAAATTCCGACCGGTAGCCATCCTTATCATTTCCTTTGCCCTCCTGTGCAATGCTGATCGCTTCATCATAAGTTGCTTTTTGCTTGTATTGCGAATCGCGCAGCAGCATGCCAAACTCCGCTACGGCAGCGGCAAACTTAAAATCAGCCGATGTTTTGCCGAATGCCTTCGGGGCATCTTTAACCACGGCCTGGCTTAATTCGCTTTGCATGCTTTGCGGCTGTTTATAGCGGAATTTAACGGTCAGCAGTTCATCGCTACCAGTGTAAGCAGCAGTGGCTTCGGTTTTCTGGTATTTCAGGGGATCCACCCAACCCACCTGGTCATCTTTAATACCGGCTGGTACAATTTCATACAAAGCTGTTACGGTATGGCCGCTGCCCATATCGCCGGCATCTTTACGGTCGTTATTAAAATCTTCCTTGTTCAGCAGCCTGTCTTCATAACCCAGCAAACGGTAAGCCTGCACTTTACCTGGATTAAACTCCACCTGTAGCTTTACATCCTTCGCAACGGTGAACAGTGTGCCGCCGAACTCGCTTACCAGCGCCCGGCGGGCCTCGTCGATATTATCGATATAAAAATAATTGCCGTTGCCTTTGTCGGCCAGCGTTTCCATTTTGCTGTCTTTTATATTGCCCATCCCAAAACCCATAATAGATAGGTCAACATCGCTTACCCGTTCTTTGGTGATCAGCGTTTCCATATCTTCATCGCTTGACGGGCCGACATTAAAATCGCCGTCGGTAGCCATGATGATGCGGTTGTTGCCATCCTTCATAAAATTTTCACGGGCGATTTTGTAAGCCCATTTAATGCCTTCGCCGCCATTTGTGGAGCCATCGGCATTCAATATATCTATCGCACTATCAATGGTCGCTTTCCTGTCGCCGTGGGTTGGCTGCAGGTCGATGCCCGCCTGGCCGGCATAGGTAACAATGGAAACTTTATCTTCCGGGCGCAGTTCATCCACCAGCATCTTCATGGCCGATTTTACCAGCGGCAGCTTGTTTTCCATATTCATCGAACCCGAAACGTCAATCAAGAACACCAGGTTTGATGGCGGTAGTTTATCCTCCGGAATAGTGCGGGCCTTAAGGGCGATGCGTAATAAGCGGTGCTGCGGGTTCCATGGAGCGGATGATAATTCGGTATGAATAGCAACCGGGCTATTACCCGACGGACCGGAAAGATCATAACTAAAATAATTGATCATTTCCTCGATACGTACCGCGTCGGTTGGCGGCAATTGCCCGTTATTGATATATCGGCGAACATTACTATACGAAGCGCCATCTACATCTACAGAAAAAGTAGATAGCGGCACATCCTTAGCTATACTGAAGCCATTCTCGTTTATTTTACCATAACTTTCATCGCCGGGATCCGTTGGGGTGATGATTTGTGCAGGCGCTTTGCTGTTTTGTACAAATGAACTAGTTCCCCTGATCTTAATCTGCAAACCGGAAACCTTTCCCTGAGTACCGGTAGAAATGTTTGTGACAGCGGCCTGGCTGAGTTGCTTGCTATCAACCTGTGCAGTTGCATAGCCCAAAGACGCACTGGTCACAGCACTCACCGAACCGGTTATACTCTGCCGTTTTTGTATACCATAGCCAAAAACAACTACTTCATTTAAGCTATTGGGCGAGGGCAACAGCGTTACATCAATCTTATTTTTTCTGCCGATTGTGATCTCCTGTTTTTGATAACCAATAAAACTGAAGGCCAATTTGTCATCTCCGGCAGGTACATCAATAGCATATTTACCCGCAGTATCCGTTTGGGCTGCAATATTTGTCCCTTCAACCTGCACGGTTGCGCCGGGTAACGATATTCCCTTTTCGTCTGTCACCCTGCCGGTAATGTGGCGGGTATTTTCCGGCTTAAACGCAGTTAAACCGGTGAACAATAAAATAACACATAGCAACTTTCTCATAATCTTGTGATTTTTATTGCAGGATGCAGCCACAAACGCATTTCCATAAACGCCATAAAAAAATTACTTTGCACTTGATTAATGCCATTTGCCAATAAACCAATAAAACCAGGCTATCCGGATGACGACAAACTACTGGATGATTACCGTAAAACCGGTGATATTGCGGTTATAGGTAAACTTTTTGAGCGTTATATGTCTTTGCTGTATGGTGTTTGCTTAAAATATCTAAGCGACGAAGAAATAGCTAAAGATGCCGTGATGGGCATATTTGAGGAGCTGATTATCAAAGCAAAAACGCATGAGGTAAAGCAGTTCAGGGGGTGGTTATATGTGCTGGCGCGAAACTATTGCCTGATGCAATTGCGCAACGGTAAAAAATTTGATAAAATAACTTTGGATGAGGTTATGGAAAATACGGTGTTTTTGCATCCTGATGAACGGGTTGATGAAAGTTACCTTAAAATAATGGAAAAGTGCATGGAAAAGCTGCCGGCAAAACAGCGCCAGAGCGTCGATCTTTTTTATTTGAAGGAAAAAAGTTATAAAGAAATTGCCGAAACAACAGGCTATGTTTTAAACGATGTGAAAAGTTATATACAAAATGGTAAACGCAACCTGAAGATCTGCATAGAAAAAAACAGTGACTAAACGTACCGACATATCGCAGGAAATTAAAAAGTACCTCAACGGTGAACTTGATGCACGCGCCATGCACAGCCTGGAACGCCGTGCGCAGGACGATCCGTTTTTGATGGACGCGCTGGAGGGGTATGAAACAACGGGAATAAAACAGGATACCAACTTAGATGAACTGACCAAAAGGTTACAACGTCGTACCGAAAAGAAGGAAAGGCGGATCATCCCTTACCGCACGATGGGGATAGCCGCATCCATACTCTTATTTTTAGGAATTGGCTCGTTTTGGTATCTTAATCGTACACCGCAACAGCACGAAGTGACAAAAACGGCAGCTATTACTCCGCCGACGGTAAAAGGGCCTGCACCACTTGACGCATCTTCACAAAAAAACGGAGCAGCCGATAAAGCTATCGATACATCAACGAAACAATCCATCCGTGTTGCAACCAGCATCGCTACAAATATTAGAAAGCATTCCAAACCTGCCCCATCTTCCGAAACGGCTTTCGTTCCGCCGGTTGTTGCTGAACCAAAAACGACACAATACGCTAATGCAGCTAATGCGGATAAGGTGATTGATACCACAAAAACTACCACTTCGTTGGATGAAATGGTAGTTATGGACTATTCGGCACAGAAAAAAGTTGGTAAAACGCTTAAAATCGGCATACCGGCTGCTGATAGCCTGATAAAACTACCCGGCACAACCATAACAGGGGTGGTTAAGGATAACAACGGCCCTTTACCGGGTGCCTCTGTACGCATAAATGGAACTGATATTGCAACATTAACCGATAGACAAGGAGGATTTACATTAACTAACGCCCCCGACAGGACAGTACTTGATTTCGGCTATATGGGCTATCGATCCAAACAGGTACCTGTTTACAAAGCCGATTCGATGATTATAGCTATGCAGCCGAACACAAGCTCATTGAATGAAGTAATGGTAACCGGTTTCGGCACAAAAAAAAGGACCATGGTTTTCGGCGGCGGCCCGGCCCCGAAAGAAGTGTACCTGGGTAAGCCGGTAAAAGGCATGATAAAAGATGTCGGCGAACCGGTGCCGGGTGCTACAGTAAGGATAAAAGGCACCAACAAGACAACACTTACTGATGCAAAAGGGCGTTTTACCTTATATGGCATTGCAGATAATACCATGCTTGACGTAACCGCCGAAGGATACCTGCAAAATGAAGTGAAGGTGGTTAAACCGGATATGCAAATTATACCCATACACCCGGATGGCAATTCTACTGCTGATAACGCGGCACAAGCCAATGACAATAACCAGATGCTGCCACCAAGGCCATCAGGCGGGTGGGATGATTTTGATGATTATTTAAAGCAGAACGCCGCATCGCCGGATGGCAAGGCCGGTACCGTTAAACTCACCTTTACCGTAAATGCCGATAACTCGTTAAGCGATTTTAAAATAATAAAAGGTGTAAGCGCGCAAACAGACAATGCCGCCATTAAACTGATATGGATAGGGCCTACATGGTTCTCCCGGTCAGACGATCAGCCTGAAACCGTTACCGTGAGCATAAAATTTAAAGCGGATAAGAAATAAACCATTGATTTGTTTATTTTCGGTTCTCAATAATTTAAACCAATGGTAAACCGCGACGGCACTCCTCAATCCCCTCAATCAACTTTCAAAACCATCACTATTGTTCACATGGCCTTATTGGCCGGCCTGATATTGTTTGGCTTGGTAGTATTGGTCATACAGCCTGAAAAAGGCATAATAATTAACGACAGCAATGTTTTCTTTTACATTGTTCCTGGCTTAGCTTTAGCTGCAATATTCGTCAGTATTACAGTTTTCAAAAAACAGGTTAATACTGCATTAAACAAACCGACCGTAAAAGAAAAAATCACCTTTTATTGTAGTGCGCTGATACAGAGATTTGCCTTTTTGCAAGGATCGTCACTATTGGGGATTGTTGTTTATTGGCAAACAGGTAATTTATTTTATCTCCTGGTATCAGGCTTGCTCATAATTTATTTCGTTTCAATAAGGCCCACGAAAGACAGGATGCTCACCGACCTGAATTTAACAAGTTATGTCGAGCAATCCTCTGACTTTAGCAACTTACAATAAATCTTGCTATTAAAGTGCCTTTTTAGCCATCTCTGCAAATGAAAAAGCCTTGCGCATCATCGGTGTTGAACGCGCCGACAGGTTTTTGCGGATATTCAATTCTTCGGCAGCTATCTCTATAAAAATACCGTCGATTGCTTTTTGTGTGGCGTAGTCGGCTATATCAGGGTTCAGGTGCTTAACAAACGGCAGCTTATTGTATTCGCCTGCTACATTACCGTAATATTTGGTGGCGTTTACCTTGTTAAGGCTGCCCTGTATAACAGGTTTAAATTTGGCAAACAGTTCCGCGCTGGTAGTGCGTTTAAAATATTGGGTTGCCGCATCCGGCGGGCCTAAAAGTATATTGGTGGCATCATCCACGCTCATGTGCTTTATCGCATCGATAAAAATCGGCTCGGCCTGGCCGGCGGCATCTTCGGCAGCTCGGTTAAGTGATACGATCACCTGGTCGCACAATTTGCCCATGCCCAGGCTGCGTAAAGTTTTTTCGGCTTTCTGCGCTTCGGGCGGGAAAAGTATTTTAACGGCGGCATTACCCAAAAAGCCATTAACAGCTGATAATGCGGAGGTACTTTTATTGGTGCCCTGTAAAAGGGCATCTTTTATACCACCGGTCATGTCAAGTATGGATGGCTGCGATTGTGCATTAGCGTTTTGGCAAATGAAAACGATAAACAGGGAGGGGATGAGCATCAATAGTTTTTTCATGCGCCTAATTTGCAAATTCAAAATCACAAATTCGCAATTTTAAACTCAAAAACCTTCGGGTTGCTTTTGAAAAAGTTAATAAGTTAACGCAAAAGAAAATGCAGCCTGTTAAGCCCAGCCCGCGAGCTTCATTATGGTAAATATGGCCCCTGCTATAAGTGCGGAGATAGGTATGGTAATGATCCAGGCCCAGAGCAGGTTTATAGTAACACCCCAGCGAACAGCAGAGATACGTTTAGTTAAGCCTACACCAATAATAGAACCTGTAATAGTATGCGTAGTTGACACCGGGATACCCAAGCTGGCAGTAAAAAATAAGGTTATAGCACCCGCTGTTTCGGCGGCCATACCTTCAAGCGGCGTTACTTTGGTTATTTTGGTGCCCATTGTTTTCACGATCTTCCAGCCGCCCGACATAGTGCCGAGTGCGATAGCCGTGTAACAGCACAGCGGTATCCAGTTTGGCATAGCATCGCCGTTGTGAATGATGCCTGTTGTAAACAATGTAGCATATAAAATACCCATTACCTTTTGGGCATCGTTTCCGCCATGGGCGAAACTAAGCGCTGCCGATGATACCAATTGTCCGCGCTTAAACCATTTTTCGGCAGTTGAAGGCCTAGCCCTTTTACATAGGTGCAGTATAATTACCATTACGATATAAGCAATTATTAAACCTATAACAGGCGCCAGCACGATATAAGCTATGGTGGTAAGCACCAGGTGTAAATTGATTGCTTTTATACCATTGGATCCCAAATAAAGCGCATTGGTAATACCTGCACCGGCAAAGCCGCCAATGAGCGTATGCGATGAGCTTGAAGGTATACCGAACCACCAGGTAATGAGGTTCCAGGTGATGGCGGCTACCAGGCCGGACAATATCACATAAATGGTGATATAATGCTCATTAACGATTTTTGAAATAGTGTTGGCTACCTTAGGGTCTTTAATGGCAAAGTAAGCCAGGAAGTTAAAAGCCGCTGCCATTATAACCGCCTGGAAGGGTGTAAGTACCTTGGTTGATACAATGGTGGCGATAGAGTTGGCGGCATCGTGAAAACCGTTTGTATAATCAAATATCAGCGCCAGCGCTACTACAAAAATAAGGAGGGGTGTAACCATCTATCTTTTACGTTGATCAGGCGTTTTTAACTAATATCGATTCCATTACATTTGCGGCATCCTCGCACATATCAGTAGCATTTTCCAGGGCAGCCAGTATTTCTTTGTATTTTATCAGTTTTATAGCATCACGCTCGTACAGGAACAGGTCGGCCACGGCACGGTCGAACACATAGTCGGCCTGGTTTTCCACGCTGTTGATGCGGATGCACGAGTCGGCAATATTACGAACATTTCGCAGATCTTTTAATTCGCGCACAGCTTTTTCCAGATCGATGCTGGCTTGTAGTATCAGGTCGCACAATTTGCGCAGGCTTTCATCAAACTCATCTATCCGGTAAAGGCTCATCCGGTTGGCAGCGCCCTGTATGTTATCGGCCACATCGTCAATCGCGGTAGCCAGTGCATGAATATCCTCACGGTCGAACGGTGTGATAAAGTTCTTACCTAATTCGAGGTATATCTGGTGGGTAAGCTCATCCCCTTTGTTCTCCAGCTTGTCTATCTGCTTATATAATTCTTCCCTTGTAGCCGGATTGGCTGAGTTTACAGCCTCTACCAATACGGTTGCTATGGCAACTACGTTACTGGCGGCCTGCTCAAATAGCGGGAAAAATACCTTTTTATCTTTAGGGACGAAATATTGGAAGATGCTGTTCAATGACATATTCTTGATGGGGATTTGAGCAAAAATACGCTCTCAATGTTAAGTTAATGTTAATTCTTTAAAACAGGAATGTTAGGGAATTGTAAAGCCGGCTTGGTTTTCTCCAAAGTAAAGCCAAAAGTCGAGCCTAAGCCTTCGGTGCTGCGCACATTGATGGTTTGCTCATGCGCCTCTATAATATGCTTTACAATAGCCAAACCCAGGCCTGAACCGCCGATCTGCCTTGAGCGGCTGGTATCGGTACGGTAAAAGCGCTCGAACAGGCGCGGCAGGTTTTTTTCCTCTATGCCGATGCCGTCATCAGTTACCTCAACCAGCACCTGGTCGTGTAATTCAAATAAACTGATTGATGTGCTGCCACCTTCTTTCCCATATTTAAAAGAATTATCGATCAGGTTTACCAGCACCTGCACTATCTTTTCGCGGTCGGCATTTACCTGTATCGGCTCATCATACTTTTGTTTAAATATGAGTTTGATATGGTGCTGTTGGGCCTTCATCTCCATCGATTCGAAAACCTCTTTTATCAAATCATTGATCTTAAACTTACTATAATTGATGGCTATCTGCCCGGTTTCCAGCTTTGATATTTCATCCAGGTCTTTAATCAGGTAGCTCAACCTATCTACATTACGGGCAGCTTTTTTCAGGAATTCCTTTGCCATATCCATATCTTCAAAATCATCATCCTGTATGGCTTCTATATAGCCCTGTATGGCGAACAGCGGCGTTTTAAATTCGTGCGATACATTGGAGAGGAACTCCCGGCGGAATTTCTCCTGCGTACGCAGCGTATCTATCTCCGTTTTCTTTTGCCTGGCCCATTCCTTTACCTCCTGCTCAACATCATTTATGGGGTCGGCGCTTACATGTTCGCCCAAGGCATCGCGCAAATCGCGGCCCAGCTTAAGGTTATGGATGAGCTTGTAGATGAGCTTTATTTTTGAGTAGATGTATTTTTCTATCAGCCAGTAAAAAACCAAAAAGCTGGTAATAATGGTAACCACAAAGGTTACCCCTACATCGTACCAGCTATGGCGGAAATAATAATTAACGATAGACAGGGTTACAGCCACCGCAGCAGCGTTGATGAGTACAAGAACACGCAATTTCATACGTAAAGTTACAAATTGTTGCGGAGTGCGGTGTTATGTTTATGTTAAGGGGAAGCAGCGGAAAATATCGAACACTGAATTTTGAATATCGAATATCGAACGAACATTGATTTCATTATTCGATATTCAAAATTCAGTGTTCGATATTCAATTAGTTTCAATCCGGCAGCAATTCCACCTGCTCCTTCTCAAACACATGCCGCTTATCATCGCCATCGGTTAGGTCTACTATTACCTCGTTATCAATTACTTCATTTACATAGCCATCGCCTAATGGCGTGGTTACGTAGTCGCCGGGTTTAAATTCCATAATTAGTTATACCTATCTTCGCCTTAAAATGTTTGAAAATTAAGGTCAATATTAAAAACGGACAGTCTTGTGTCCGGTTTTGAAACAGCCAAAAATTAATATGCTCGTTAATCTATTGTATATTAGTACGATAGTATAATGGAACAGTGATTGACAGAATAATTTTATTGAAGCCGTATTTTTTTCATATCAACCTTTATGACGCTGCATACTTCGGTATGATATTTATCAGCCTTACTTTCGCCGCGCTTTTATGGTTTACCCGGCGGCCGAACCTGGCGGCTAATCGTTTTCTGGCCGCAGGATTGGTAGTTATAGCGATGTGGGTGGCCCGGGTGGTGGCAGCCGATATCGGGCTGCCGGCATATTTCCGGTTTTCTTTTTCACTTTCTTTAGGGCCGCTGCTATTTTTTTATGTATTAAAGACGACACGTCCCGATTATAAATTCCGTCATATCGACTTTTTGCACTTTAGCCCATTATTGTTAGAATTTACTCCCGGTATGATAAACGCCGTGTTGCCATGGTTAACTTTCTTATCCGTCATTATTTACTTATACTATTCCCGCAAACTGGTAGAAGATTTTTACAAGCGGCAAAAATTTCAGGACGGTGACCGGTACCGCCAGGAGTGGCGATGGCTATACCACTTATTAACAGCTTTTGGGCTTTTGTGGTTATGGTGGCTCCCTGCTGTGGTCGCGGGCTATTTTTACTATCCCTTTTATTTTCTGCTGTTAGCGGTGACAATTTGGATGGCGGCGAGGGCATACTTAATACCTGGAGCCGGCAATACGTTACCTGCGCAAAAGCCACTGTTGCCAGTGGAGCTGAAGCAAAAAGCCGCATGGTTGAAAAATGAGGTTAAAATAAAACGCTATTATGAGGATGCGGAGCTAAACCTGGCCTCACTTGCCGAACAGCTTGAATTGACGGCCCATGAACTATCACGGATCATCAATGCAGTTTTCAAAAAGAGCTTCAATGATTTCATCAATGAATACCGTGTGCAAGCCGTGGTACGTAAAATGCATGACCCGGCTTATAATCACATCACGCTGCTGGGTATCGCTTATGGATCGGGCTTTAACTCCCAAAGCACATTTAACAGGATTTTTAAACAAATGACCGGTAAAAGCCCGGCCGATTATAAAAAAGATCAGCCATCTTATAACTTGGGCAGTCAGGCGCGTTTTGCAAAAGTAGTTTCGGACTCAAATTCAAATCGCAAACCCATGCTTAGAAACTATTTTAAAACCGCCTGGCGCAGCCTGGTACGCAACAAGAGTTACACGGCGATTAATATTACCGGACTGGCCATAGGCATTGCCGCCTGCCTGCTGATCTTTTTAATCGTCCAGTACGAAACGAGTTTTGATAACTTCCATCGTCATAAAGACCGGATATACCGTGTTGTGAATGTGGCGTATGGGCCGGACGGTGTTACTCTTGGGAGCGGAACACAACTGCCGCTGGCAGAGGGCCTGAAGCTCGATTTTCCAAATTTAACAACTGTAGGTTCGATCATGCTGAACGATGGCTCACATTATTCGGTTGGCGATACAAAAAAGTTTAAGGAGGATTCGGCTTATTATGCCGACCCGCAATTCTTTCAAATATTCGATTTTAAATGGCTGGCGGGCGACAAGAAGACAGCTTTAGCTGAACCTAACACGATGGTATTGACCCAGGGCGAGGCTGATAAGTTTTTTGGCGACTGGCATGCAGCTATGGGGAAAATGGTGCGGTACGAAAACACGCGTGATTTTAAAGTGACCGGTATTATTGAAAATACGCCGGTGAACAGCGATTTCCCGATGAAGGTGGTCATGTCCTGGGTAACACTCATCAGCAAAGATGGTGATATGAGTGGTAACGCGCAGGATTGGATCAGCACTTTTAGCGATCATAATACCTATCTTATCCTGCCGGCTGGTATGAGCGAAACTGGCTTTAATAAGGACCTCGTAGCATTTGCAAAAAAACACATACCGCCGCCTTATAATAAATCCAGTTCCTTCCAGCTGCAGGCCTTGAGGGATATGCATTTCGATGCGAAAATAGGTGTCTATAGCGGCCACGCGTTTAGCAGGCAACTGATAACGGTGATCAATTTGATCGGCTTTTTTTTGCTCATCATTGCCTGCGTCAATTTTATTAACCTGGCTACCGCGCAGGCGGTCAATCGCTCCAAAGAAGTAGGTATCCGCAAGGTATTGGGCAGTAACCGATTCCAACTGGTACTGCAATTTATCACCGAAACACTTATCATTACTCTATTCGCGGTTGTCCTTGCTGCGCTGGTGTCATTTTTAACTTTACCTATGCTGAATAAGCTGCTGGATATACGTTTGAGCGTTCGCTTTTTGCTCGATCCCGTAGTCCTTTTATTTTTAATCGGGGTGGTTATTGGCGTTACTTTTTTTGCCGGTTTTTATCCCGCGTTAGTGCTATCCGGGTTTAACCCGATTGAAGCGTTAAAAAATAAGATCAGGGCCGGGCGCTCCGGCAAGTTATCCCTGCGCAGCGTGTTGGTCGTTACACAATTCTGTATCGCGCAGTTCCTGGTCATCGGCATGCTGGTGCTCATCTACCAGATGGATTATTTTAAAAACAAATCGCTGGGGTTCAATAAGGATGCAGTTGTTACGGTTCCTTTACCCGGCGACAGTAGCAGTCGAACGCGCATCAATGCCTTGCGGGACGAGCTTTTACAACAGCCGGGCATTAAGGATGTGAGCATTAGCCTGTACTGCCCTGCGGATGAGAGCGGCTGGCACAGTGATTTTGAGTTTGACAATTCAACAAAACCGGTTGACTTTGGCGCAAGCCTGAAATGGGCCGACCCGGAATATTTTAAATTGTATGATATCCCTTTTGTCGCCGGCGGGCCATACAAGGCCACAGATACGATATCCGGCTATGTGGTTAACGAGACTTTGATCCATAAACTCGGTATTACCGACCCAAAGCAGGCCATCGGCAAATACATTATGTTATGGAAAGACCCAAAAAAGAAAGCGCAGATTACCGGTGTGGTCAGGGACTTTAATGTGGGTTCGCTTAAAGACGCTATTCCCCCGGTATTAATGGCGCCCTGGAAGCAATTTTACGCCAAGATAAATATTAAAATCGAACCCCGAAACGCTCAACAGACACTTGCAATGATCGATAACCTTTGGAACAAGACTTTCCCGGAAGGCGTATATGAATATAAATTCCTTGACAAAACCATCGCCGATTTCTATAAAAGTGAAAACGAACTGTCCTCCCTGTATAAAATATTTGCCGGGATTGCGCTGTTCATTTCCTGCCTGGGCTTATATGGACTGGTTTCTTTTATGGCGGTACAACGTATTAAGGAAGTCGGTATCCGTAAAACATTAGGTGCTTCCGTGGGGCAAATCGTCTACCTGTTTTCGAAAGAATTTACCGTCCTAATTGTCATTGCATTTGCCATATCAGCTCCCGTAGGATTTTACTTTATGCACGGCTGGTTAGAGGGGTTCACCTACAGGATCACAATAGGGCCCGGTATATTTTGTTTGGCAATGCTTTTCTCTTTAGTTATAGCATGGTTAGCGGTTGGATACAAGGCGGTTAGGGCCGCGCTCACTAATCCTGTAAAGAGCCTCCGCTCAGAATGAGCTTACGCTTGCGCCGAAGCTTCAGCGTAGGAGCATGGTTCCCGAGGAAGGTTTGAGGAGTGAATAGAGATTAGTTGATTAGTGATTAGTTGGGAAGACTTAAGGATTGGTTGATTAGTCATGGAAATCGCTTTTAAAAATTTACTCTAAATGTAGTTGGTTTTAGTTCCCCTCTGCGCCACCGCTAAAGCTACGGCGGCACGCGGTCGAGAGGGGGCGCGCTGGGAAATGTGCGGCTGCAGGGGTGTGTTATAGCAAAGCGGTAAGATTGAACACAACACACCCCTGCCATCGCGCAGGGCTTACACCCCCCCTCTCGAGAGGGGATTTTAACAACTCGTTTTAAAAGCGATTCCCCTGGTTGATTAATGATTAGTGATTAGTTGGGAAAGCTCAAGTTTGTTATGGATAGTCCATAGCTGGTTTAAGAGCGCTTACTCGTCCGGGAAAAACTATACACTAAAGAATTAGTGTAAAATGAAAAAAGAAGAAGATTCAGAAGTTTTAGGCCGGTTTTCAGATCGGGGCCATTTCCAGATTAAGTTACGGGATGAGATCATCAAATCGA
>Ga0302309_10000564_pt1 | contig 41970 bp, 26 predicted proteins | sample III_Palsa_N1_1_FD_200453 | JGI IMG/M metagenome (GOLD analysis project Ga0302309, IMG submission 200453) | Peat permafrost microbial communities from Stordalen Mire near Abisko, Sweden - III_Palsa_N1_1 | ecosystem: Environmental > Terrestrial > Soil > Palsa > Peat permafrost | place: Sweden...
TGAAGTTTTAGTTTCTTTATTTGTTGCTCCGCGATCATATACCCGCGAAAATGTGGTGGAGATTTCCTGTCACGGTTCAGCATATATTATTGAGTCGATCATTAAGTTGTTGATCAAAAAAGGCGCTAGGTCTGCAAAGGCAGGTGAGTTCACGCTACGTGCATTCCTAAACGGCCAGATGGACCTTTCCCAAGCCGAAGCCGTTGCCGATCTGATCGCATCCAACTCCAAAGCATCACAACAAGTGGCTTTAAATCAACTACGTGGCGGATTCAGCAACCAGCTAAAGATGCTACGTGAACAATTGGTGAATTTTGCTTCTTTAGTTGAATTGGAACTGGATTTCGCCGAAGAAGATGTAGAATTCGCCAACCGCGATCAGCTGAAAAAATTAACCCACGATATTACCCGAATTATAGGCTCACTAATTCAATCATTCGAGTTAGGCAATGCCATTAAAATGGGTGTAAATACCGTAATAGCAGGTCGACCAAATGCAGGGAAATCAACGCTGCTAAATGCCTTATTAAACGAAGAAAGAGCTATCGTAAGTCACTTGCCGGGCACTACAAGAGATACAATAGAGGAAGTACTAAACATCCACGGCATCAATTTTAGATTGATAGACACAGCGGGCATTCGCGAAGCTACTGATGCTATTGAACAAATAGGCGTTCAGCGTACAATGGAAAAAATTAGCCAGTCGGCGCTATTGGTTTATGTTTACGATGCCCAGCAAATTAGTTTGGCCGAGCTTAACCAGGATTTGGAAAGCCTGCAAAAACCAGACGTAGTGATGCTGGTGGTAGCTAATAAAATTGATCTTTTATCTCAGGAAGAGATTGATAACCTACCTCATAGCCAGCAAGCGGTAGTCATCTCCGCCAAAGAAAAATTCCATATCGACGATCTTAAAAACAAAATCTACCATACCGCGATAAAAGACAAATTAACCGGTAACGAAACACTGGTAACCAATATCCGCCACCTCGAAGCTCTTCAAAAAACTGAAGAGTCATTAATAAAAGTATTAAACGGTATTGACGGCAATATAACCTCTGATTTTTTAGCTGCCGACATCAAGCAAGCCCTGCACTATCTTGGTGAGATAACCGGGACTGTTACAACAGACGACTTGTTGGAAAATATTTTTAGTAAATTCTGTATCGGTAAGTAGGCCCGACAAATAACCCGAAATTACGACAGTTTACGAAAAGTGAATGGTTCATTGCTAATAAGTTATATTGATTTCACTTGTCCAAATTATTGAATTTATGCACCTGTTTTTCATGCTTTTGTAACTAAGATGTAACTCAAAACAGAAATTTTTGAGTTAAAGAAAAATACGGAGCTTATATCGCCTTATTTATCCTTAATAGCCCTTAATCCGGTGGGTATTACCACAGATGATGAAATAATAAGTTTCATCAGTAGTAATATTCCCGGTTATCTCCCCTTGTTTAATTACGTCTTTGGCTTACATATTTTTAATCGATGATAAATTGTCGGGGTGGATATGTTTTGCCGATATTTTTTCTAATGGCTTTGGTATAATAAATGAATAAGAAATATTAGTTCCAATTTTACGGTGAAAACCGACCTGGCAGCCAATGAGCAAACTACAACTCCGGAAGGAAGGTGTATAAAAACCATCGGCAACAAATGGAGCTATATGCAAACCTCGAAATTTGAAGCTAACTCACAACCTTTTTATGTATTACTTGACCCGGCTACCGGCGATCCGTTGGCTACGCCACAGGGTGCTGATTTTGACCCGGCTAGTTATCTCAAATACCTGGATAGCGGCCTCAATGCCTTTAAATCCATAAATCAAAAAACAGCTCCCCGATAATATTAATGAAAATCTCTTTCGTTCTTTATAGTTGTTCATTACTTTAATGAAATCAGTCTATTGTTAATTAAATGAAACCCCTTCTGGAATGAGCTGGGAGGGCTTTTTAATATCTGTATAACAGCACCATCTATTTTATAAAGCAGGGCTGCCTTAGATCCACATAAAATTGTTATATTGCGTTTAGGAAAGTGCATGGCTAACTTAAAAACCCTTGATGATAATGAATTAACCACTTTATTACGGGAAGGAGACCATGCTGCTTATGCAGAGCTTTACCAGCGCTATAATCAATTGCTATTTGTACATGCTTACAAACGGCTGAGAGATGAAGAACAAGCCAAAGATATTGTACAGGAGTTTTTTGCGACATTATGGACAAAGCGCTCTAGCTTATATTTAAAATCCAGCTTGATTGGATACTTTTTCACCTCTGTTAATAATCGGATTATAGATTATTTTTTGCATAAGGATGTGCAAAATAAATACGTTGCTTCATTTGCTGGCTTCGCAGCAAGCGAAAACAAAAAAACCGATCACCTGATCAGAGAAAAGCAATTGTTGTTATTAATTGAAAATGAAATACAACAGCTTCCGCCTAAAATGCGCGAAATATTTCAATTAAGCCGCCGTGAATATTTATCACACAAAGAAATCGCAGAAAAACTTTCGATCTCCGAAAAAACTGTCGACCGGCAGATTTCAAATGCTTTATTCAGGCTTAAAACAAAGCTGGGGCTGCTTATATTTTTCGCATATTTCATTAAATTTTAATTTTTTTTGAGCTTATCGGTAGATAAAGATGAAAATAATTAAACTTTTTTCATTTTTATCTGCATGTTAGGCCGACTTTACCCGTCATGCTTTACAAATAATGATAGTTATTTATTTAAAGTATGTTATACGAAGAAGCGGAAGCATTATTGGTTAAATATAAAGAAGGAAAATGTACTGATGTCGAGAATGCATTGGTAGAAAGATGGTTATTTCAATATAAAAATGACAACCTTGATCTTTCTGATCAAAGGATTCAAGAAATTACTAAGCAAATCTGGTCAAATCTTCCTAAACAGCCATTAAAACTTATAAAAGGATTGCAATTGGCGCGCATAGCCGCCGCTGCGACAATACTGGTGTTTCTATTAACGGGCTTATATTTTATCATAAATGTGCAAAGGCAAAAGGATATAGCGGTAAAGTACACCAAAGATTTATTACCAGGTAGCAACAAGGCTATACTTACACTTTCAAACGGTAAAAAAATCATTTTAAATAATGCAGGAATTGGTACCGTTGCAAATGAAGGTGATGCTATTATAAATAAAGCGGCAAACGGAGAGATTGTTTATAATGATGATAAAACTACACCAGTAAATGGGCTGATAGTATATAATACCATGTCTACCCCTAATGGGGGGCAGTATCACTTAATATTATCAGATGGTACCAATGTATGGCTGAATGCAGCATCTTCAATCAAATACCCTACTGTCTTTACCGGGAATGAACGGAGGGTTGTGATAACAGGCGAAGCATATTTTGAAGTTGCGCACAATGCTGCCAAACCTTTTCGTGTAATGGCCCAGGGGCAAACTGTAGAAGTTTTAGGCACACATTTTAATATAGATGCCTATACGAATGAGCCGGTTATTAAAACAACTCTATTAGAAGGCAGTGTAAAGGTTACAAACAATACAAAGATGAGAACACTAATCCCGGGTGAACAAGCCCAGGTGCAATCGGGTACGGCCGACAATGAAATAAAAGTGCTTGGCAATGTGGACACAGATGAAGCCATAGCCTGGAAAAATGGATTATTCCAATTTAATAAGGCAAGCATTGAATCAATTATGCGACAGATAGTGCGTTGGTATGATGTAGAGATTAGTTATAGCAATAATAAAATCCTGTCAAAAACCTTCACCGGTAATATTTCCAGAAATAGCAGCGCTGCTCAATTTTTGCAAATATTGAGTTATACAGGCCTGCATTTTGAGATCACCGGGAAAAAAATTATTATAATAACAGAATAAATATATACCCTAATATTCACCCTTTAAACTTTGAAAAAATGATAAGATACTTACGAAAACAAGTTTAATCCCTATCAAAAAAGGAACTCGTAAAAAAAGCCGGAAAAGTGGTGGTACACTTAACCGGCAATGGCCTGAGTTAACCTATCCTGCCTTTAGTTTTCAGCACAAAGCAGGAGTTTAAACTATTTCAATTCACAGATTAACGACATTAACCCAAACTTCTACAAAAGTAATGAAATTTAATGCTTTCCCCGCAGCCATGCCCAAAGTATGGCTACCCCCCAAATTAATTCTGGTTATGAAAATAACTACTTTTCTGTTGATAATAACGCTTACCAATGTAAGTGCAGCTGCTTTTAGCCAAATAACGATCAGTGAAAAAAAAGCTTCGCTTGAAAAGGTTTTAATGCTCATTAAAAAGCAAACAGGTTATCTTGTTTTTTATAACGATCAGGACCTGCAATATGCTAATAAAGTAGATGTTGATTTTAAGAATGCAACACTTGATGACGTGTTAAGTTTTTGTTTTAACGACCAGCCTTTAAACTATACCATCATAAATAACACCATCGTCATTCAAAAAAAGGAAGAAACACTCTTGGATAAGATCAAGTCTTCTTTAGATATGACGGTAGTTTTTAAAGGTAAGGTAGTAAATGAAAAAGGTGACCCCGTACAGGGTGTAACCATAAAAATTAAAAATAGAGAAGTCCGTAGCGTATCAACCAATGGCGAAGGTAATTTTACCATCGCAGCCAATAACGGAGATGTATTGGTTTTTAGTTTTATAGGTTATAAAACTAAAGAAGTGTTATTAACAGCGCAAACGATAGTAAATGTTACGCTCGAGCCCGAATCAGCTGTTTTAGACCAGGTTGTTGTAGTTGGTTATGGAACAACCAAAAGAAAAGATCTTACAGGTTCTGTATCATCAGTTAACATAGATGATATAAAAGATGTGCCCTTTACGAGCGTTGATCAGGCCCTGTCAGGCAAAGCGGCTGGCGTAGAAGTGGTACAAAGCGACGGCTCGCCGGGCGGCGTAGCCAAAATACGTATCCGCGGCGGTACCTCCATATTGGGCGGAAATGATCCTTTATATATAATTGATGGGGTGCAGCTTACGGTGTCTGATCAATATTTGCAAGGCGCGGGTGAAGTCCCCAACCCCATTTCAGGCAGCGATAATAATGGCGGCTCAATAAGCAGTTCTTTTTCGCGTGGTTTAAACAGTCTTGGCGGATTAAACATCAACGATATAGAATCAATTGATATATTAAAAGACGCCTCGGCAACAGCTATTTACGGCTCAAAGGCAGCTAATGGGGTCGTTATTATTACTACAAAAAAAGGTAAGTACAATCAAAAGCCATCTATTGAATTTAATTATTTTACCGGCTTTTCAACCCCGATAGCGCAAAAAGTGCTTAATGCTGATCAGTATAAAATGATCATGACTGAAGCCGCTCAAAACTTAAGTGATGCGCAGACAGCTGTAGGGCAACCGGTTAATGGCGTAGCGAATAGTATTTTGCATACACCAAACTATTTGGGTACCGCAAATACAAATTGGCTGAACCTGGTACTACGGGATGCTTTTGAACAAAATGCTGATTTTGCGGTACGAGGCGGTGGCGAAAATTCAAGGTACTATACTTCATTTTCCTATACAGGGCAGGATGGTGTAATAAAAGGTACCGATTTTACGCGAATTTCTGGTAAAGTAAATTTAGATAATAACATAACCAGCAAATTACGCACGGTTACTAACCTTGATTACGGGTTTACAACTAATCACATAACAAATGGTGCCTATACACAGGCCTTACTCGCACCGCCTACACTTTCACCATACAACGCCGATGGATCAATTAACACATTTACAGGTGCTAATCTGGGCGCGTTTGTATCAAGCGGCATACAAAATCCATTGTCCTTGCTTACCAATGGCGTTAACCAGGGAAAAACAGCATCATTACTGGGTTCTGTATCACTGGAATATGACATACTCAAGAATCTGAAGTTTAAAAGTGTAGCGTCAGTAAATTATAATCAATACAACCAGATTGATTATACGCCGAGCACCGCATTGATTGCTACAGATGCCGGGGCAGGTTCATCCAATAATGGTTTAGGTACAGAAGGACAAACAGAAACCACTGATTTGTTTTTCGAAAACACTTTAACCTACAACAAACAGTTTAATGCAGATAATAGTCTTGATGTTGTGGCGGGTACTTCATGGGAAGAGTATAAAAGCAATTCATTCACCGCAAATGGCGAGTCATATCCCAATGATGTTACGTTAACTGATCTTTCATCGGCGGCTGTTACTTTGCCTTCAACTGCTTCATCAATGCAAAACTCATTATTGAGTTTTTATGCACGTGCAAACTATTCGTATAAAGATAAATACCTGTTTACCTTTACTGGGCGTTCTGATGCGTCATCAAAGTTCCCCCAGGATAACCGTACAGCTCTGTTTCCATCGGGTGGTGTGGCCTGGCGCATATCTCAGGAAAAATTCTTGTCGGATGTTAGATGGATCGACGATATAAAACTAAGGGCGAGCGCTGGTTATACAGGCACGCAAAACATCGGTGATTATCTTTATCGAACTTTATATACGCCAGCAACATACAACGGAACCAATGCAGTTGTTCCTACACAACTTGGTAATGACGCTCTTAAATGGGAATCCACCCTGCAAAAAGATGCCGGTATTGATTTCTCTTTCTTTAAATCGCGCATTACAGGCGACATAGGGATTTATCAAAAGCAAACTTCTGGCTTGCTATTTAATGAAACACTGGCTCCAAGTTCTGCTTATGGCAGTGTTATTGCCAATATTGCCGATATCAGGAATCGTGGTTTAGAAATTGATATAACAGGTGTTATAATAAAAAACAAGCATTTTACCTGGAATAGCGAATTCAATATTTCTTTCAATCGCAGTTTAGTTTCCAATATCAACCAGACGTTTTCTGACCCAAATGAGTCTGGCATCTACCTTGGAAACACAATTATTGAGAATGGAAAATCACTTGGCCTGTTTTATGGCCAGCAATATGAAGGGATAATCAATACACAAGCTCAACTTGCTGCGTATAAAGCCAAGTACTCACTGTACCCTTATATTACACCATATCTAAATATTGGTGACGCCATGTATGCGCAGACTCCTTATGGCTTTCCGAACAGTAGTTTGGTGATAGGTAATGCAGAAGCCAAGTTTTATGGCGGTTATACCAACACATTTACTTATAAAAACTTTTCATTGACCAGTTTATTCAATTATTCATACGGTGGGCAGATACTTTATCTCTATGATATTAATAATAATAGTGTAACTAATTTATCAAATAAAGGGGTTGGCATATTAGGAAGATGGAGGCCACAAAATACTTCGTCTGATATCCCGAAAGTGATCTACGGGCAAAATGGCAATATAGGTACTGCAAGTAATGACATTTTTAACGGTTCGTTTGTCAAGTTAAAGTCTGTTACGCTATCATACCAGTTACCTAAACTTCTAATGCAGAAATGGCAAATACAATCAGCTTCTATTTACGTGTCAGCCACCAACCTGTTTACCATTACAAAGTACCCAGGTCCTGATCCTGAGGTAAGTAATGATCCGTATAGCTTGATAAGTGGCTATAGTGATTCAAGCACTTATCCAACTGTTAAACAATATATTATAGGTTTTAGAATTGGATTTTAAATTAAATAAGAAATGAAGAAATTAATATATATTTTACTGGCTATCGCATTGATTTCGCAGTCCGCCTGTAGAAAGGAGCTCAACGCACTTCCGCAAAATGCAGAGGTAGAGGGTAATGCAATAGTTGATGAGCCAAGTGCCAATGTTGCGCTTAACGGTGTTTATTACTGTTTTGCCAATGCCAATAATACCTCAACAAACTGGAACAACAATAAAATAATGGGGTCTTTATTCGCTGGTTACATTGGGTCCGGAAATGGAGCGACTGATGATGAATCAGACATTTTTGGGAATACAGTCTACGGTACAGAATGGGGTAGGTACTATACACTGATTAATGCTGCCAATGGTGTTAACCAAGCTGTGCAAACACTTGCCGATAATAAATTTGCTGACGGCCGTAAAACACAGATTTTGGCCGAAGCCCGTTTTTTAAGAGCGTTCGGGCATTTTAAATTGCTTAGTTATTTTGGCCAATGGTTTGATGCCACAAGCCCATACGGTATTATAATTGAAAGCCAGTTTAATGACTTGACCAACATTAACTTGCCACGTAGTACAGTAGGCGCTTGTTATACTTTTATTTTAAATGACCTGGATTATGCCATTGCTAACGCGGCAGATACCAATAGTAACGTTTACGCAAATAAATGGACAGCAATGGCGCTTAAAATGCGTGTGCTATTAAGCAGAAATCAGGGTGATGATTTAACACAGGCCATAACTTTGGGTAATACGATCATCAGCGGAAGCCCGTATTCACTGGAACCGAATGAAAAGGATATTTTTTACACCAAAGGTTTAGCTAGTAATGAAGTAATGCTGGGTATACAACCGCAGGCTAATCAATACCTGTATTATTCAAATTCAAGCTTAGAATTTATAGGGGCATCATCCTTTTATGAGGCTAAACCTGCTTTAGTTACTTTATTAAAGAACGACCCTCGTTACAGTTGGGTTATTGGAGCAGCAGATACAAACAATGTGGGCAATTATTATTTTATCAAATATATCCAGCTCGCAAAAGTTTCAACCCAGCTTTCAGAAGTAGCATACGCTTTCCGCCTTTCAGAAGTATACCTCATGCTGGCCGAAGCCACAGTACGTTCAGGTGGAAGCCTAAGTACTGCAAGAGCCACGCTGGAAACTGTAATGAGCAAAGCCGGAGTAACAGATTTCACGGCAGTAAATGCAGCAACTACCGCCGACGCATTATCACAACAAATCTATTATGAATATGCCCGCAACTTTGTTGGCGAAGATGGTATAGAGTGGATGGCTTTACTCCGCCTGCCGCTTGTAACGGTCACAGCAATACGACCTACCATAACCACCACAGTTCAATATATTTTACCTATTCCTCATGCCGAGTTTGTGAGCAACCCGAATATTGGAGCACAAAATCCGGGTTACAGTAAGTAACAGATTATATAACAGATTATCCTCAGTGTATCATACGATGCGCTGAGGTAATCTATCGACACCACCCAAGTATGAAAATTAAGAACTTAACTTTTCTTGCTGTATTTCTTATTGTTTATCAATGGAGTACAACTCAGGGAAAGAGTTGTTTTATGCCTGCTAACACCAGGCAAACAATGGCCGATACTACCAAGGGGGCCGTTGGTTCAATGGCATCAGGCTTTGAAACCAACGATATTAACGGGAAATTATTGAACCTAAAAGATTTCAGGGGTAAATATGTGCTGCTTGATTTTTGGGCCAGTTGGTGTATTCCATGCCGTAAAAGTAACCCGCATTTAATCACCTTGTATCATAAATATAGCGCAAAAGGTTTTGACATTATTGGCATTTCTGATGATGATCAGCGGCAATTACAATGGAAAAACGCGGTAAAGCAGGATAGTACCAATTTATGGCACCAGGTACTACGAGGTGTAGTTGAAAATCAGGATAAAGCAAATGGTGCTAATCCTGATGACTTGCATCAACTGTATAATATTCATTCGCTGCCTGTTAAAATCTTGATAGATCCATCAGGAAAGATCATAGGGCGCTATGGAGATAATGATACTACGGATGATGACCTGGATAAGGCACTGGCTGCGATTTTTAAATATTAAATTTTATTAAGATCAATATGAAAAAATATATGCTGATTATGATGGTAATGGCGCTAGCCGCAACCATTTCTTACGCGACAAATATAAACAAGGCGCTGCTAACGTCATCGAAAATTCCGTTAAGAGTTCTATATGTTGGCTATGATCCTCAAAAGCCTATGCCTGTTAAACTGGTTTGGTTTATGCCATCTGAGAAACGTTACGCGGAGTTTTATAAAAGCCGTATGCCGGCCTTCAAAAGCTTTTTAGAGAAGAACTTCACTGTAGTAAAAACAGTTGATGGCAGGGATTATGATGTAAAAATGTCTGACTCTGTTGATGTTACCATTTTTGATGCTTACCCTGTTAAACTACCTGCAAATTTTGACCGCCCTGCCATTTTAATGGCAGCAGTTGCACCTGATATTGGGATACCTATAGGCTTAAAATTCGATTGGTATTGTCAATGCCTTGAAAGTGACGCGTTAAATATAAAAACCAGTCACGAAATATTTAATACACCCAATAAGGTTAATTTAACTATGGTTACCCGCCCAACACCTGGTGGTTTTTTTAATGGGTTTCAGGGCGCTAAAACGCCAAAAACAATGCCGATGTGGCGTGTGGTTAATGCTGATGGTATGGATGAAAAAAATCCTTATCTGATTGGCATGGTTGCGCATGGCGAAGGCTTCAGCGATTCGCCTGATGTCGAAGTAATATCTGGTGGGGATTGTCTTAAAAATGCGGAAGCTGTAGCGTTAGGCCGGCACGGAAATTACTTTATGTGGGGATTTGCCGCCTCGCCCGATTTTATGACAGATGAAGCAAACCTGGTTTTTGTTAATACCATATGCTACATCAAAAAGTTTGATAGAAAACCCCCCATCGTCAGAAAGATACAACAGGCAACCCGCGAAGATGTAGATGAAAAGATATATCGTGCCGATGAAGAATTGTATAAAAAAAGCCTTATTGCCAGAAAAAAAGGTAACGAAAGGCTGAAAAAAATGCAGCAGGATCTGAGGGATAAAAAAGCAGCGGGGCAGGATATTGGCAGAGGCAATGAAATGTTTCTGAAAATGACTTTATCCGATGACGTACAAAGCTTCGCAGATTATTTGAAGCAATGGGAGGGCCCGGAGCTTTTCAGCCAATTTGGAACAGATATAAAACTATATCATAAATACTTTAAAGCCAACTATGAATATTTCCATCCGGCTGGTTTTCAAAGTGTGCAGTTGGATAGTGATGCCCTGAAACTGGGAATATCAAACAGAAACCCTTTGTTGCTTGAAAAATGCATTAATATGTTGGAGAAGAATGAAAATGATTCCCTGGCACACCGACTTTTAGAACGCTATACGACCGAAAATTTTTCAACTGCACAGGAATGGAAAAACTGGTACGAAAAGAACAAAAGTAACCTGTTTTATACCGAGGCAGGTGGATTTAAGTTCATGGTGAATACTTATGACCAATGGCCAAAATCGTTAGACACGTCTGCATCCGTTGAACCGGAAAAAAGTATTGGTCCAACAGCGAGTGACCCGGTTAGTATTACCGGGAAGCTGATCTACGGAACCAATAAAAAAAATGCAGAAATAGTTATTGAAGCCGATATTTTAGATGGTTGGCACATTTATGCTTACCTGCCCCAGGGCAGCCCTTATATACTAGCTGAACCGTTATTAGAATTACCCGAAGGTGCCAAAAGTGATACGAAAGGTTGGGAAAGTTCAGCAGGACTGCCATATCCCGGTTTTGATAACATATTTATTTATGGGGATATAGTCACCTTTAAAATCAATATAACAGATGTAAAACCGGGTGCTGTAATTAAATGCGGATTGTATTACCAAACCTGTAATGATAAAAAATGCCTTCAGCCACAAAAGAAAATGATTGAGCTGAAATCTTAAATATAAGTGTAACAAGTTTAATAACGCACTCACACTAAAAATATGAAAACTAAAATTTTAATACTTCTTTCAATGCTTCCCTTTTTTGCGGCAGCTCAAGCGCCTAATTTTACAATATCGGGTAAAATCGGCAACCTGAACAAACCAGCTAAAATTTATCTCGATTACAGCGATAACAATTCAGGTGGTACTGATTCAACAGTATTGGTTGATGGTAAATTTAGCTTTTCAGGCAATAACCCGGGTTTTTCAGCAGCCCGCATTACGCTTGACCGTACCGGCGAAGGCAAGCAGGCATCCATATATAAAGGAGGCGATAATATATACTTTTATTTTACCAACGAGCATATGTCCATCGTTTCAGATGACTCCCTGATCAATGCGAAGGTTACAGGTTCAAAAGTTTATGATGAAAACGCTGCTTATAATAAAGCAATCGGCGGCTCTATCATGGAAATTGATAAAATTGCTAACAGAAGGTTTAACAGCGGTACTCCTGAACAAAGGAAGGACACACTTTTTATAAAAGGAATTGACAAATGGTTCCGCAGCAAAATAGTGGACAGAACCCAAAAGCAAATACAATTTTCAAAAGACCATCCTGATTCATTTTTCGCTGTTGTTGCTCTTACCGAGTCAGCCGGGTCAAAATTAAATGTAGCACAGGTTGAACCCATTTTTAATGCCATTAATGAGAAATGGAGAATGACAGGATTGGGCAAGCAATTTGCGCAACGCATAAAAGCGGCGAAAACTATAGTTGTAGGCGATAATGCACCGATAATTGCCCTGAACGATGTAAATGGCAAACCAGTATCCTTAGCCGATTTTAAAGGAAAGATAGTGCTGATTGATTTTTGGGCAAGCTGGTGCGAACCATGTCGTGCCGAAGGACCTAACCTGAAGGAACAATATAAACTATATAAAGATAAAGGCTTCGAAATTTTATCCGTTTCGCTTGATACCGATAAAAAAAGCTGGTTAAAGGCAATTGGTGACGACGGTCTTACCTGGTTACAGGTCTCAGATTTAAAAGGTTATCACAGCGAAACGATACAATCTTACGGAATAGGAGGGGTGCCATCATTCTTCCTGATTGATCGTACCGGCAAAATTATTGCCAACAGTAACCTTCAGGGGGCGGCACTGAATCAAAAACTTGCAGAACTATTTAAAGACTAAAAAACCAGGCATAGGGAGAGCTTGGAAGCCATTGCCATGTAACAACAGATAATTCATGAAAAAATATATTTTTTGTCTTTTAGCTATCCTTTTAGGGATGGATGCAGTAGGTTATTGCCAGCAAATTGACAGTAAGCTGGAAAAAACAATAATCGTAGCATGCCAAAAAGCATACCCGGCATGTGTAAAGTTATTTGCTTATGATACGGTAGCCAGGCAACAAGCCGGTGGCCAGTTTAGCGGTGTTGTGGTGAGTAAAGATGGCTATATACTTACTGCTGCACATGTTGCTGCGCCAGGTATCGTATATAAGGTGACCTTCCCGGATGGTAAGGATTGTTTAGCAATTGGTTTAGGTAAGATTGAGTTTGCCGAAGACAAAACACGCCCCGATGCGGCAATGCTGAAGATCATAACAGCAGGCAGGTGGCCGTACGCGCTTATGACCAATTCTGACGAGATTAAGGTTTATGAGCCTTGTATTAGCTTGTCATATCCTGAAAGTCTGTATCAGCCAAAACCTATCCTGCGTTTTGGTTATGTTTCGGCTATTAAAAATGAAAGGGGATTTATCAAATCAACCTGTATTATGGAGCCGGGAGATTCCGGAGGCCCTTTGTTTGATTACCTGGGTCGTTTGATCGGTATCCATAGCGCGATAGAAATTGCCGAAACAGATAATTACGATGTACCGATTAATACTTACCTTAAATATTGGGATGCCCTCACAAAACCCTTAGTATACACAGCACTTCCGTCTGTTATAAATAAGGTTTCGAATGATCCGCTGCATAAAGGCATAGTTGCTATACCCGGGCTTAAAAATAATGAGGATTTTAACAGTATAAAGTCTGCCCATAACAGTAACTGTTACTTTGTCAAAAGTTCATTAAACGGGAAAGAACAAATAATTACAGGGACATTATTCTCGCTTAAAGGATCGGACTTTGAAGGAAAAATTGAAAGTGTACTTGTAAGTAAAAGTTCATTAGTTGGCACACATCCGACCATTATTGATAAAAACGCTCATGTTATAAATGCCAGAATAATTGCACGTAATAAATCAAATGATCTGGTATTAATTGCACCGGAAACAACGCTTACTGGTGGGATAAGCTATGTAAAGCAAACCGTTGACAGCTCAGCAATTACGGCGGGTACTTTCCTGGTTACAGCAAAGCCGGATACGGAGGGTGTAATCAGCATTTCAGGAGGTACCCTTTTCAATTTACCTAAGATGTCAAGTTCAGCGTTCCTCGGTGTTGGATTTAAATCAAAGGCGGCACCGCTAAAAATTTCTTACATCTTTCCTAACCTGAATAAAAGTATTTATAGTTTAACTATAGGCGATGAAATAACCGGTATTAACAAGGATACCGTAATTGATTTAGATGGCTTTTTTAAAGAGGTGAACCTGTACTGGCCTGGAGATACGGTTCAGTTAACAATACTACATGCCGGACAAAGTCTTAAGGAAAACATTGTTTTAGATACCATACCCCAGAGGCATTTTAATCATCCAGCTGAAAAATTTACCGGTGGCAAAAGCGTAAGGAGAGATGGTTTTAACGGAGTTTTTACCCATGATGCCATTATCGAACCTTACCAGTGTGGAAGCGCTGTGTTTGATGTTAGCGGAGATTTTTATGGGCTTAATATAGCACGCTTTAGTCGCACAAGCACTATCGCTTTGCCCGCAACAACAATTTACAATTTTATAAACACATCTCTGAACGATAGAAAAGTATTAACGAATTAAATTAATCATAATAAATGTTGATATGAAAAATAGTGTCCATTAAAATTTTGTTTCGAAGCTCGAAATGATATTAACGCATCCATAATAGATGTTTAAAAATGCTCTACTATGAATGGATGAGTGCATGACTCCCCCTTTCTTTAATAATTCAAGAATTCTCGCTGGTTTATCGTTCTTTTTCAATTAAGTGATATATATAATCAGAGATGTAATTATTATCCCGTTTTAATTTAACATCAATTTTGTGTAAATTACGGCCGCCATGTCAGTACTCGCCACGCTTTCTGATCAAGAAATCCTTACCCTTATAGGGGATGATGACCGGATTGCATTCAGTGAACTTTATAATCGTTACTGGCGATCATTGTATCAAACTGCATGGAATGTACTTCGTGATCAGGAATCTTGCATGGAGGTAACCCAGGAAGTATTTGTGTGGTTATGGGATCACCGGTCGGGCTTACAGATCAATTCACTGCCATCATATCTGAGAGCTGCTGTTAAATATAAAGTTACCGACGTACTACGTAGCAACAAGGCAAGGGAAGCGTGTTTTGTTAATTTAGATGAACTGGATTCTACAAATCTATTATTTGACGACGACCCTTTAGAACTTAAGGAATTGAAAGCAGTAATCGCGCAAATGAGTGCGAAACTGCCAGCACGGGCCAGGCTAATATTTGAATTAAGCCGCAATGAACAATTATCTAATCGGGAAATTTCCGAAAAGTTAGGCATTTCGGAAAAAACAGTAGAAAATCAGATCACTATCGCGCTAAAAAAGCTTCGAATTGCGATGGGAAGCGTTTCTGTATGGCTTTTTTTTCTTTAAAATCGATTAACTAGAATTTTTATTAAATTTTTTCTGGTTGTTTGGGGGATGGCTCCTGTTTTTCCGCCTTACTACTGAAGACGGATAATTAATCCGCTTAATAGGAATGACAAAAGAAATTTTCTTAGGACTTATTGAAAGAGTAAGAGATGGCAGTGCCAGTGATAAAGATATTCGTCTATATCATGCCTGGTTCAGCCAATTTCAATCGTTAAACGAATGGAATGATGCAGAATTGGGAAACGCTGAAGAAATTAAAAGTTTAATCAAAAGCCGTATCAATGCACGAATTAAAACCCAGTTTCCTTATAAAATCACTAGACCGTTATGGACAAGATATGCAGTTGCCGCGTCGATTTTATTATGCATTTCGTTTAGCGGCTATTATTTGCTGCACAAACAGCAGTCCGGGCAAATTGCTTATTATAAAAACGATGTTCCTCCCGGCCATAACCAAGCGACCTTAACTTTAGCAAATGGTCAAAAAATTTTACTAAATAAAGGACTGTACAAGTCACTAACGCAAGGAAGTACCGCAATACAAATTAACAATGGTATTACTTATACCACAAATTTAACAGGTAAAGCAGAGGCTATTACCTATAATACCCTATCTACAGCAAATGGAGAGCAATCGCCCTATCCGCTTATTTTGCCGGATGGTTCCAAAGTATGGCTAAATGCCCAATCCTCGATAACATTTCCGACTGTATTTAACAGCAAACAAAGAATTGTTAAAATTATAGGGGAGGCCTTATTTGAAGTTGCACATAATACCAAACAGCCCTTTAAGGTACTAACCGAAAAACAAACAATCGAAGATATCGGTACTACTTTCGATGTGAATGCATACACTGATGAACCAGCTACGGAAACAACACTCATTGAAGGGAAGGTTAAAGTAAATGATATGCTTCTGGAACCCGGTCAACAGAGCGACGGCAGCCATATTAAAACTGTTGATATCAAAAGATATACTGCTTGGAAAAACGGTGACTTTTATTTTGAGAACGATAATATTCAAACCGTTATGCGGCAACTTTCGCGCTGGTACAATATCGAGGTCAATTACGAAGGCAACATGATAGGTGATGGCTTCAATGCACAGATCAGCCGCAACAAAAACATCAGCACGATATTACATATACTCGAAAATACAAAAGGCGTACACTTTAAGATTGAAGGAAGGAGGATAACCGTTATACAATAAATCTTTACCAGACTGCGATCCCATAAAAAAAGTCACCTGGCTGTAACCGGATGACTTCGAAAGGACTGCTCAAACAATTAAATTATTTAAGAACCGCGCCAGCCTCCCTGTCTTCGAAAACTAAAGGCGAAACGCACAACCCTAACTTAGCAAATGTACAAAATTTACTCAGAATACTTTGTGCTGCCTCCAGGCATTATAAAAAAACTCTTTTTGTTCATGAAATTGACCACCCTGATGCTATTATTAGCCTTTATGCAGGTGAGTGCCAGTACCCTTGCGCAAAAGGTTACCTTGTCCGAACGGAATGTATCATTAACTACCATCTTTGAGCAAATCAGGAATCAGACCGGTTACGATTTCGCTTACACTACAACGACGATACAGGCTGCCAAGCCGGTGACCATCGACGTTAAAAACATGGAATTGACCGAAGTGTTGAAATTGGTTTTTAACACACAGCCCCTGGATTATGAAATTGACAACAAATCGGTAGAGGTTTCCCTAAAAGCACCCTCCTTCCTGGAAAGTCTCAAAAATAAAACCGCTAAAATGTTTGCCTTTTCTGCACATATTCACGGTAGAGTTATTGATAGTTTGGGTCAATCCTTAGCTGGTGCAATCGTAAGCTTAAATTTGCAAGGGGCTCCTTATTCTTATGTCGTAACGACTAACAATAAGGGTGAATTTGATTTTCCTAGCATACCGCAGGAACGTTATACATTAACCGTAACCTATATTGGCTTCAACAAGCTCGAAAGGATTGTGCAAGTCAATAGCAGGGATATATCGTTTATTTTGGTTTTGCACAATTCATCTTCGGCACTTGACCAAATACAGGTAATCGCTTACGGTTCAGAATCCAAGCGTTTTAGCGTTGGATCTTATTCTACTATTAATGCCGGAGATATAGAAAAGCAACCGGTAACTAATCCCTTGTTAGCATTGGAAGGGCAAGCTCCCGGGCTTGCTATTACTGCCATGAATGGTGTGCCCGGCTCAACAGTATTGGTGCAGGTGCGGGGGCAAAACACATTAGGTGCTAGTTCACTTGGGCAAAAGCCTTATGACCAGCCTTTATTTATTATAGATGGCGTGCCTTTTGCTCCGCAAAATAATAATGTCAGCCAATTGGAAAATCTTGCGCTTGCACAAACTTTTAGCGGAGGAATCAGCCAGGAAACGGGTATAAGCCCTTTTGCTAACATTAATCCCAACGATATAGAAAGTATCAGTATCCTCAAGGACGCGGACGCGACTTCTATTTATGGTTCAGAGGGCGCTAACGGTGTTATTTTGATAACCACAAAGAAAGGGAAACCCGGGAAAACAACTTTTGACCTAAATCTCAATACACAGTTCAATTCGGTTGCCCAACCGGTGCAATTGTTGAACACGCAACAATATCTTCAATTGAGAAAGGATGCTTATGCAGCAGACGGGATAACACCCTCTAGCGACCCCAATAATTATTTAGCTTATGCGCCTGATCTGACAATTTTTGATCAAAACAAATATACGAACTGGGAGAAAATAATTACCGGAAATACGACCAATAATACGGATTTACATGCCAGCGTATCCGGCGGAACAGCTAATAATACTTTCCTTGTTGCTGCAGGTTATACGCGTTCAGACTATAATTATCCGGGTAATTTTGCAGACCAGAGATATACCTTACATAGCGCGTTACACAGTACCTCGGCAGATAAACGCTTCACCCTTGATCTGGTTACTGACTATGGATATGATCAAAATAATTCTGCAGGTTTTGGAGGCAACCAGGATGTGGTGTTACCTCCCAATTTGCCCGATTTAATAGATCCCGCCGGCAATTTAATTTGGAACTACAAGGGAGTGCCTTTAAATACCCAGAATTTTTACAGCTCTTTAAAACAACCTACCTATTTGCAGAATTTTAATTTCAACAGTTCCTTAAATCTTTCCTATCAAATATTGCAGGGTTTAACAATTGGTGCTAATCTGGGTTATAGCCGTAATACCACAACTGAGAATTCCGAAGATCCCGCATCTGCACAAGACCCGTTGTATGCTGATGCTAATGCAGCCTTTGCCAATAGCTCCGCTCAAACTATTAATATTGAACCGCAGATAAATTATAACAAATCCATTGGGAAAGGAACACTAAGCGCTTTACTGGGTGGTACCTATAAAAAGAATACGACCGATGCCGATCAAACCGAGGCATATGGTTATTCAAATGATAATTTCCTCGGATCAATTGATGGTGCTACTACTATATATCCTTACGATGTTGCAAATATTGTTAAATACAGCGCTGCCTTTGCGCGCCTTAAATATATTTATGATCAAAAATATATTATTGAATTTACAGGCAGAAGGGATGGTTCCAGTAATTTTGGCCCCGGCCGCCAGTTCGGCAATTTTGGTTCTGTAGGAGCTGGCTGGATATTTTCTGAAGAAAAAGCATTCAAACAAGCCCTTCCTTTCTTTAGTTACGGCAAGCTGTCCGGAAGTTATGGAACCACAGGGGGGGATGCCTCCCAGGCTTACTCCTATCAGGCACTATATCAAAATTTGTCTTATGTTCCTGCTTTCCAGAACATTAAACAAAGTTATCCTTATAACCTTTACAATCCTGATTTTAGCTGGGCAACAAAAAAATCATTGAACCTGGCATTAGACTTTGGCTTTTTTAATAATCGCTTGCTGTTAAATGCTACCTATTACAGGGATCGGGAAGGCGACCAATTGGTAAGTTATCCGTTGCCGGCACAAGCAGGTTTCCCGAATGTGTTTGGAAATCTGAATGCCAATGTTCAAAACCAGGGCTGGGAATTTACAGCAAGTTCAACCAACATAAAAACCAAGGATTTCACCTGGACAACTAACTTTAATTTAACATTCAACCGGAATAAATTACTTTCTTTCCCTAACCTGGCATCGTCATCTTATAGCGAACAGTACGTAATAGGACAGCCTACTTCTATTGTAATGGGTTATAGGTATAAAGATGTAAATCCTACCACCGGGTTGTTTGAGTTTTACGATAAAAACGGAAATGTTACTTCCTCTCCCAACTATGGAACAGCTGCGACCGGTGGTGACGAGGTGCCGATTGCCAATAGGGAGGTTAACTACATGGGGGGATTTGGAAATAATTTCACTTATAAACATTTCAGTCTGTATGTTTTCTGCCAGTTTTCCAGCGGGGATGCTCCTAATTATCTTTCCGCAATTTATGGTGTTAATTTCCCAGGCGCAATGCAAAATCAACCTGAAGCAATACTAAATAATTATTGGAAAGCCCCGGGCGATCATGCCACGCTTCAACGATTGGCGAGCAGTTCCAATTCAAGTTCACTTATTTCTGCAGGGGATTTTGTGCAATCGAGCGGAGCCTACAGTAATGATACATACCTGCGTGTTAAAACAGCAGCATTATCTTATTCCTTACCTGATGCTTTTCTCAAAAAAGTTCATGTTAAAGGTGGCAGCATTTATGTGAATGCCCAAAATTTGTTGACTATCACAAATTATAAGGTAGGCGACCCGGAACAACCTGGTAATTACACCTCTTTCCCGTTGCAGCGAATTGTAGCATTTGGTTTAAATCTCAAATTTTAAACAATTATTATCATGAAAATACTATCTTTTAATAAAAATAAAATACTGGTAGCTTTGTTATTGCTTGCCCTTAGTGTGTTTGTTTCCTGTAAAAAACTAATTGAAATACCTCCCAATCCGCCAACGCAAATTACGAGGTCCGAGCAATTTTTAGATAGTGCGACAGCAATCTCTGCCGTTGTTGGGGTATACACTTATAATCAAGGCCAGGGTTTTGCTTACAGCGATGCCAACCTTACCGTATCTGCAGGGCTTTCTGCTGATGAAATATCTAGTACCGAAAGTTATGGGGATGAAGGAGAATTTTACAGCTATACCCTAACTCCGGTAAATAGCGAGATAACTACTTTATGGCAATACCCTTATCAAAGCCTGTACCAGGTAAATGATGTACTAAGTGGTATTTCAAACAACAATCAATTATCGGCTTCATTCGTCAAACAAATTACAGGAGAAATGAAAGTTGTTCGGGCTTTATATTATTTTAACCTGGTTAATTTATTTGGTGGCGTGCCTATAGTAACTTCAATTGATTATAATACAACGGCTCATCTACCCAGGGCTTCTGTTGACGCTATTTATACCCAGATTTTAGCAGACCTCGGCGATGCCGTTAAAAAATTACCGGCAAGTTATCCTTCGGCCGGAAGGGCCCGCCCTAACCTTTATACGGCGGAAGCATTGCTTGCCAAAGTTCATTTATACCAAGGGCAATGGCAGGCTGCTTATAACGAAGCTGATTCAATTATTAATTCAGGTATATATAGCGTGACGAACACTCCCTTAAACGGCGTATTTCTTGATGGAAGCAATGAAGCCATTTGGCAATTGCCGGCTACAGGGTCAAATCAAGTAACAGCGGAAGCAAGAAATTTTATACCTAATAGCGGAACAACACCTAACTTTTTAGTAACGCCTTTTTTGCTAAGTCAATTTGAAGCGGGAGATCAACGCCTTCAAAACTGGATAGGCACAACTGTTGTAAATAACCAGAATCTTTATTACCCTTTCAAATATAAGAATGTGCTGGCAAGCGCAACCCCTGTAGAAGATTATATGGTTTTTAGGCTAGGTGAAATGTACCTGATCCGTGCTGAAGCTGCTGCGGAACTTAATAATTTGAGTGGTGCTTTGGCGGATGTTAATATCATACGTGCCAGAGCCGGTTTAGCAGCCAGCACCGCTAGTGTAACGTCACAAACTGCTGTACTAGCCGCTGTTATGCATGAAAGGCAAACTGAACTGTGCTTTGAATGGGGCAATCGTTGGTTCGATTTAAAAAGGACAGGAACGGCGGGAATTGTGCTAACTGCTGAAAAAACGGGTTGGCAGAGCTATGATGCCCTATACCCATTACCACAAGCGCAAATACAATTAAACAACCAGCTTACCCAAAACCCGGGTTATCATTGAGCAATACATTTCTGATAATAATATACTTTAAAATCATTATCCAGGTCCTGATTATATCCTGGATAGTGGCTTTTATTTCAAACATTTAAATATGGAAAATTCAATTTTGAGTATTAAAAACTTGTCGCACCGCTACAGTAGTAATTGGGCCATCCGCGACATTGACCTGGAAATAAACAGGACCGGGATCTTAGGCTTGCTGGGTTCCAATGGGGCAGGTAAATCAACCACGATGAACATCATGTGCGGTGTTTTAAACCAGACGGAAGGCAGTGTACTGATCAATGGCATAGATATCCGGGAAAACCCCGAGTTGGCTAAAAGACAGATCGGCTTCCTCCCCCAGAATCCACCCTTGTACTTAGACCTGACAGTGGATGAATACCTCATCTATACAGCGGAGTTACGAAAAATGGAGAACAGGGCTATTAAACCAGCCCTGGAAGAAGCCAAAGACCGTTGCGGCATATCCCACTTCAGCAATCGCCTGATCAAGAACCTGTCAGGCGGTTACCGACAGCGGGTAGGCATCGCGCAGTCTATTATCCATAAACCGAAACTGGTGGTAATGGATGAACCAACCAATGGTTTGGATCCTAACCAAATCACCGAGGTGCGGTCACTGATCAAAGAAATTGCTGTAGAGCACGCGGTTATTTTTTCTTCCCATGTTTTATCAGAAGTGCAAATGCTTTGCAAAGAGATCAAAATGATAGCCGATGGAAGAATCGTTTTTTCCGATACAATGGATGCCTTTAATAATTATGTAGAGCCGCATAGCGTATTGATGCAAATGGAAAACCCGCCGGTAGCAGCAGAACTGTTAAAGATAGCCGGTGTTGATAAAGTAGATTTCGTAACAGAAAGGCAAGCCCGCGTTTATTTTACCGGTGACCGGGAAATTACAGAACGGCTTATAGGAGCAAGCGTGCATAATGGCTGGCGGTTAAGTGAGATCAGCCTTGACAAAACCGCCCTTGATGAGATCTTCAAACAACTATCCACAAAATCAACGCAATCCTAATTATCTCTATAATGAAATTAATTTTAAAAATAGCAAAAGCAGAGCTTCGCAACCTGTTTTACTCGCCAATAGCCTGGTTTTTAACCATCGCTTTTTTGGTAGAATGTGCACTTTCCTATACCAAATTAATAAACGAACACGCCAGTACACAGGAAATGGGCGGTATGGGGTTACAATACATGAGGCAATTAACATATAATGTCTTCACAAGTCCATACGGATTATTCAATGGCATTATGCAAAACTTGTATTTGTATATTCCCTTGTTAACCATGGGCCTCATCAGCCGGGAAATCAATGGCGGCACCATCAGTCTGCTCTATTCCTCCCCGGTAAAAATAAGGGAAATCGTTTTTGGCAAATACCTGGCTATGCTGGTATATAGCTTCATATTGTTATTTGTGATCGGTATTTTTATGGTTGCCGGTGTTTTTGATATCACGTCAGCAGATTACGGGATGCTTTTGGCAGCCGCTCTTGGCTTTTACCTGTTGTTATGTGCTTATTCGGCTATCGGGCTTTTTATGTCCAGTTTAACGAGTTACCAGATAGTAGCAGCAGTAAGCACTTTTGTAATGATTGGGGTACTTAGTTACATAGGCACCTTATGGCAGGGAGTAGATTTTGTTCGGGACCTAACTTATTTTCTATCCCTCTCAGGGCGCACCCATCATATGCTGGGTGGATTGATCACCACTAACGACGTGATCTATTTTATAGTAATCGTGTACATCTTCCTGGGATTAACCATCTACAAATTACAATCCGGGCGCGAAACAAAGGCATGGTATGTTTCGGCCGGACGCTATATTGCTATTGTTGTTTCCGCGTTGGTCATTGGTTATATCAGTTCCCGCCCAAGTATGATCGGTTACTGGGACACTACAGCTAATCAAGACAATACGTTGACCACTAATGCGCAACAGATCATTAAAGAAATGGGCGATGATAAGTTAGAGATTACCTCATACACCAATTTTTTGGATAGTTATTATTGGTTTGGATTGCCAGAACAACGCAATGATTATTTGGATAGATGGGAGCCTTATTTACGTTTTAAGCCGGATATTGAATTTCATTATGTGAGTTATTATGATATGCCCTTAGCCTTAGGCTACAACCTTTTTGAAGGTTACAAAGGCAAAACGATAAAGCAGATCGCAGAACAAAGAGCTAAAGGATCGGATTTGAAGCTCTCTGATTTTGAAACTCCTGAACAGATCCAAAAAGAAATTGACCTGAAGCCGGAGCTGAACAGGTATGTTATGAAATTAACCTATAAAGGCAAATCTACCTTCCTGCGGGTTTTTAATGACCAGATGATTTGGCCAAGTGAAACCGAGGTTTCAGCCGCTTTTAAGAGGCTTTTACAAGCTAATATGCCTGTAATCGGTTTTGTAACCGGTGAAGGGGAGCGCAAAACTGGTAAGAAAGGAGATAGGGAATATAAAACAGTAACTACTGACAAAACTTTCCGCTACGCGCTTATTAACCAGGGTTTTAATGTAGATACGCTCTCCTTGAGTACTCAAGAGATCCCTGATAATATTAAAGCTTTAGTAATTGCAGACCCGCAGAGTGAGTTGAGTGCAACAGCTATCCAAAAGATACAAGCCTACATTGCTAAAGGGGGTAACTTGCTGATAGCCGGAGAACCGGGAAGACAGCAAATGTTAAACCCCTTATTAAAGACATTAGGTGTGCAGTTAACGAATGGCATGTTGGAACAAGCAAGTGAAGATTACGCGCCTACATTGGTGCTGCCACATTTAACAAAAGCTGCCATAGCGTTCGCGAAATTATTGGATAAGCCTTCAGTGGATACTTTGCCTGTTTCGATGAATGGCGTGGCTGGATTATCTTATCATGATACCAGCGGATTTCATGCTCAACCATTGCTGATCACCCAAGCCGGAGCTGTTACTAACACCATGAGGCGCAATCCTGACTTGGATATTGTAAATAACAAAGATGATGCTGGCGCAGGCCCAGCTGAAGGAATGCATATGATTACTCGTGGCGGCGGCGGTGGTTACGCTACAGCTGTAGCAATGGGTAATGGAGGCCCACACAAATTTGGTGCAAAAGGTTTAGTAAAGCTTTCTGCTTTACCTAAGAACAAAAATACCTCGAACGATACCTTTACTACGGCATTAGCCTTAACGCGGCAAATAAATGGGAAGGAGCAACGTATTGTTATTAGTGGGGATGCCGACCTTTTGAGTAATTCAGAGTTAACAAGATACACTCCTCAAGTAGCCAACTTTTATTTTAGCACAGCCTTGTTTAGCTGGTTAGATTATGGTGAGTTTCCTGTAAATACCTCGCGCCCTGATGCTAAAGATAACCGGGTAACAGTAAGTACAGATCACGTAGCTTTTTTAAAGATAGTATACATATATATATTACCCGGTCTGATCCTGATCTTCGCCGCAGTCTTTTTAATCCGTCGTAAAAGGAAATAAGTATGTTATTTACGACAGATAAGCAAACGCAGGAAGACCTGAATATTTACGGTAAACAGGGAACGGATTCTATCCTTTCCCTGTTCAACCGTACAGCTACACTCAACGGCTCCAGTCTGCTGGAAGAGCTGTTCCGTTACCCGTTATCGGATGCGGAAGTGATCAATGCGCGCAGCGAAAAGATCAGGTATCTGAAAACCGTAAAAGCCGTGTTCCCGTTCAGTTCGGAACTATTCGACCAGGCCGAGCAATATTTGTCGAACACGGACGAAAGGACGAAGCTGCCGAAAGAAAAGCCATCGTTGGAAAAAATGCTGACCAGCCTGGTAACGGCAAATGCAGACTACAAGCAGATTGTTAACGGGATAGCCGCGCTGATAGAGATCATGCAGCAGCTGAATAGTTTATTGAAGAGCCCCTTGCTATTGGCAGGCAGCCCCTTCAAGAACGACCCGGAAACGCTCAATATAAACAAGCTGTTAACCACGGAACCCATTAGCTCGTTGCTGCAGGAAAACCCGAAGCATAAGCTACCTCATGAAAAACTGGCAGCATACGATTTAATGCTCAGGTTCCGTTACCGGGAAATGATCCAGCAGCAGTTGCGCTACATTTACCAATTGGATGTCTATATCACCGTAGCTAAAGTAGCCACAGAAAGAAATTATATCTTCCCCAAAGCCCTGCCCAAAGCAGCACATATTATTAAGCTAGCAGGCTTTTACCATCCGCAATTAAAGAATGCGATAGCCAACACCATCCATATCACCCCCGAAAGCAATCTGATTTTTTTAACAGGGGCAAATATGGCAGGCAAGTCCACGTTCATGAAATCGCTGGGAATCGCTATGTATTTAGCGCACATGGGTTTCCCGGTAGCAGCAAGGGAGATGGAGTTTTCGGTACTGGACGGGATCTATACAACGATCAACTTGTCGGATAACCTGAGTATAGGGGCCAGCCACTTTTATGCCGAAGTATTGCGGATAAAAAAGATAGCCAAAGAGCTGAGCGCGGGCAAGAACATCTTCGTGATTTTTGATGAGCTGTTCAGGGGCACCAATGTAAAGGATGCCTATGAAGCTACGATCGCCATAACAACAGCCTTTGCCAAAAAGCGTAACAGCGTATTTGTAATCTCCACACATATCATAGAAGCAGGCGAGGTACTAAAAGAACACGCCAACATCAGTTTTAAATACTTGCCTACCAGGATGAAAGGAACTACACCAGAATACACCTATACCCTGGAGAGCGGAATTACCGATGACCGGCATGGGATGATCATTATTAACAATGAAGGTATCCTGGAACTGTTAAAGAAAAAAAGAAAGGAAGTTATAGCCCGATGAGTTTTATAGCCGATAAACAAACCCTGGAAGATATGAACCTGCTGGGTAAATACAAACAGCATTCGATCTTTAGCCTGTTCAACAAAGTAAGAACAGCAGGAGGAGAGCAGCTGCTCAATAAAATGTTCCAAAACCCGCTAACAGATCCGGAAGCCATCAACAAGCGCAGCGAGATTTTTAAATACTTCCAAAGTAAACAAGTCACCTTCCCCTTCAGTAATGAGCAGTTCAGCCAAACGGAGAACTATCTTAGCGGCAGCAGCGCAAACAATTATCCGGTAACACTGCTCACCCTTGCAAAGAAGAAACTGTTAGCTACCGTAATAAAAGATGAAGAATACCCCAACCTCCAAAGTGGTTTACAGCAGACCATAGCGGTATTGAACAACTGCAAAATATTCATAACCCAGTTCAAAGAAAATGATCACCCGTTTTACGATGAGCTACTTGAAGTAAACAACATATTGCATGACCCCAGGCTGGAATGGCTGTCGGAAGAACAAACTACCGGCAGCTCCCAGCAATCCTTACAAAAAACGGCAAGGTATGATCACCTGTTAAGGCATACCTTGCGGGCAGTGTTACAAACGGTGATGAAAACCTTTTACCAGCTGGACGTGTATATAGCAGTGGCGAACCTGGCAGAAACCAAAGGTTTCAGCTACGCGCAAGCCTTACCAAAGGAAAACAACCACTTAACCGCAACTGAACTAAGGCATCCAAACATCGATAAAGCGGTAGCCAACCCGGTAGCCTTTCACCAGGAAAGCAACATGATCTTTTTAACGGGCGCTAATATGGCGGGCAAGTCCACGTTCATGAAAGCCTTCGCCATCAATATTTACCTGGCCCATATGGGTTTTCCGGTAGCGGCGAGGGATATGCAGTTCTCGATAAAGGATGGCATCTACAGTTCTATCAATGTACCGGATAACCTGGATATGGGTTTAAGTCATTTTTATGCGGAAGTGTTAAGGGTAAAGAAGGTAGCGGAAGAAGTAAGCAAAGAAAAAGACCTGGTGATCATCTTTGATGAGCTGTTTAAAGGCACCAATGTAAAAGACGCCTATGACGCGACGCTGGCGGTAACGGCCGCTTTCAGCGAATACCGGAACTGTTTGTTCATCGTATCCACACACATCATCGAAGCAGGAGAAGTGTTAAAACAACAAAGCAATATCCAAATGTTGTACCTGCCAACCGTCATGAATGGTAACATCCCTGTTTACACTTATCAGCTGCAACCCGGCATCTCCAGCGACCGCCATGGCATGATGATCATTGAAAATGAAGGAATACTGGAAATGCTGGAAGCAGAATAAATACACACTAATCAATTAAATAATAAAAACGAAATGAAAAGAATGATTTTACTGGCTTTGGCAATTGCCCCGGCAACGGTGTGGGCACAAAGCAACAACTATGTATTAAAAGCTAAAATAGGAAATGATAAAACACCGGCAAAAGCGTATTTATTGCACATGGAGAATGGCAAACAAGTTATTGATTCAGCTTTGATTGATAATGGTGCCTTTCAGTTCACGGGCACAGTAGCAGAGCCGGCCAGGGCGCAATTGGTATTAGATCATTACGGTGAAGGTTTAGCCCGATTAGGCGAGGATGCTGATGTAACCACTTTGTATCTTGAAAAAGGTAATATCAATATCACTGCAAAAGATTCTGTTAAATACGCGGTAATAACAGGTTCAAAAGTTAACGATGAAAATACAAAGTACAAAGCGACCATTGCATCAGCAGAAAAAATACTAAAAGCTATCGATGCCGAATACGCGGCAGCTCCGGCCGATAAAAAGAAAGACCAGGAATTTATAAACGGCTTACAAAGCAAGTTTGATACTGCAATGGAACAAAAAAAAGAATTGCAGTCCCAGTACATCAAAGCAAACCCGGATTCCTATGTGAGCTTGATGACATTAACTGAAGTGGCCGGGCGCGACATAGATGTTTCTACCGTAGAACCACTTTACGAAGGTCTATCTATAGGCGTACGTAATACTACTGTAGGCTTAGCATTTGCAAAATCAATCGCAGCAGCACGTGCTGTTGCAATTGGCGCCATGGCGCCGTTGTTTACGCAAAATGATACGAATGACCAGCCGGTTTCACTCATGAGTTTCCGTGGCAAATATGTTTTGCTTGATTTTTGGGCGTCATGGTGCGGCCCCTGCCGTGGCGAAAACCCCAATGTGGTTAAAGCTTACGATAAATATAAAACTAAAAACTTCACCGTATTAGGCGTCTCCTTAGATCGCCCGGGTAAAAAAGATGCCTGGCTGGCCGCTATTAAAGCCGATAGATTGGAGTGGACACAGGTATCCGACCTTAAGTTTTGGGATAATGAAGCAGCTAAAGCATATGGCATCCGGTCTATCCCTCAAAACTATCTGATCGATCCAAGCGGGAAAATCATTGCTAAAAATCTGCGTGGTGATGAACTGAATAAAAAATTAGCTACCCTGTTCAATTAACAATACATATGAAAATCAAACTTCTTTTTATTTCTGGCCTTGTTGTGGGAACTATCGGTATATCTCCGGCACAAAACCTACCACTTGACCCTTCTGTCCGCACGGGTAAACTAGCCAATGGCTTTACCTATTACATCCGTCATAATGAAGAGCCGAAGAACCGGGTTATGATGTACCTGGTCAATAAAGCAGGCTCGGTGTTGGAAGATGAAGATCAGCGGGGGCTGGCGCACTTTATGGAGCACATGAGCTTTAACGGAACCAAACATTTCCCACATAACGAGCTGGTAGATTATTTGCAAAAAGCTGGCGTGCGCTTTGGTGCAGATCTTAACGCCTATACCAGTTTCGATGAAACAGTTTACGAATTGCCGATCCCTTCAAACAACCCCGAATTATTAAAAGGAGGTTTGGAAATCATGCGCGACTGGGCGCATGAGGCGCTGCTCGACCCGGGAGAGATCGATAAGGAACGCGGTGTGGTACTGGAAGAAAAACGATTGGGCAAAGGTGCAGGCGAAAGAATGCAAAGACAATATTGGCCTGTTATCCTGAACAATTCCCGTTATGCGGTACGCGTTCCTATTGGTTTAGATACAGTATTGGATAATTTTAAACGCCCGGCTATCGCGCGTTTTTATAACGACTGGTACAGGCCGGACCTGCAGGCATTAATTATTGTGGGCGATATTAATGTTGATCAGATAGAAGCCCAGGTAAAACAACAGTTTTCGAGTTTGAAAAACCCAGTACACGAAAGAGTACGCACCAAATATACCGTGCCATTAACCGGCAAAAATCAGTTTATGGCGGTAACCGATAAAGAAATGACCACCACGGAAGCGGAGATCCTAATCAAACACAAGGCACCGGAGTTAAAAACAGCCGCAGATTATCGAACCGCATTGGTTCAAGGTCTTTTTGACCAGATGTTAAGCGAACGCTATGCAGAATTATTAAGAAAAGCGGATCCTCCGTTTATCAGCGGCAGTGCAGGTATATCCGGTTTTATGGGTGGTTTGGATGCTTATGATGCCAGCGTACAGGCCAAACCCGGCGAACTGGAAAAAGGACTCAAAGCCGTTTGGCGCGAAACAGAAAGATTGAACCGTTTTGGTTTTACTTCAACAGAATTGGAAAGAGCTAAAACAGCTTATATGAACGAGATGGAAAGCGCTGTTAAAGAAAAGGGCAAAACGAATTCTGGTAGTTATGTAAAAGAGTACCAGGCTTATTTCCTGACGAATAATGCTGCACCCGGCATTGACAAAGAGTATCAGCTTACAAAAGACGATCTGCCCGGCATCACCTTAACCGATGTTAACAGCCTTACAACAAGCTATATTACTAATACTAACCGTGATATATTGATCCTGGCACCTGAAAAAGATAAAAGCAGCCTGCCGGATGAAGCCGTAGTAAACAGCTGGCTTAAAGCTGTAGAAGCGGAAACGCTTACTCCATACAAAGATGATGTAAGTAGTAGACCATTGTTAAGTGCTATGCCTATCCCCGGTAAAATTAAAAGCGAAGAGCAAAATAAGGAATTCAACATTACTACTATAACCTTAAGTAACGGGGTGAAAATATTGCTGAAACCTACCGACTTTAAAAACGACCAAATTATATTCAGTTCTTTTGCGCCCGGCGGCACCTCATTATATAGTGATGCAGATTATCAGTCGGCTGCCAATTCCGCGGGTGTCGTTACAGCAGGCGGGGTGGGCAATTATAATACTGACGAATTAAGTAAATACCTGGAGGGCAAAGAACTAAGCGTAAAACCTTATATAGGAGAGAGGTTTCAAGGCATCAGCGGAGGCACAACGCCAAAAGATCTGGAAACAACGATGCAAATGATCTATGCCTACTTTACTGAACCCCGGGAGGATACCGCAATATTTAAGGGGATTATAACTCGCTCCAAAGCTGGCTTGGCTAATAGGGCCAATGACCCCAGCAGTGTATTCAATGATACGGTAAGCGCTATTATGGGAAACAATAATATCCGCAGAACCGGGCCAACCCTGCAAAAATTAGAGGAGATTAATCAGGACAAAGCCTACCAAATTTATCAGGAACGCTTTGCCGATGCAAGCAATTTTACCTTCACCTTTGTAGGCAGCATTGATACCAATGCCATTAAGCCATTGTTAGAAAAATACCTGGGCTCATTACCGTCAACTGGTCAGCATGAGCAGGCAAAGGACCTGAACATTCACGCGCCGGCCGGAAAAATAGAAAGAACGGTTTATAAAGGAACCGAACCACAATCAACAGTATACTTGGTATTCTCCGGTAAATATGATTATAGCCCGGAAAATAATGTAAAAATGGACGCCTTGAAGGAAACCCTGGAGATACGACTTTTACAGCGATTGCGTGAAGACGAAAGCGGTGTATACAGCCCGGGAGTGCAGGAAAACACTACAAAATTACCGCAACAGCGTTACAGCTTTGTTGTTCACTTTGGATGTGCCCCGCAAAATGTAGAAAAACTGATTGCCTCGGCATTGGATGAGATCGCTAAACTTAGGGCCGACGGCCCGACACAGGAAAACGTAGATAAATGGCGTGCCGAAGATAAAACCAGTTTCGAGCCGCAATTAAAAACTAATAATTTCTGGCTGGGCTATCTCAGCGGACAATTGCAAAACGACCAGGATCTGGATCAGGTTAATCAGTATAACAGCTTACTGGATGCTGTGAAACCAGACGATGTTAAAACAATGGCCGGTAAATATTTAAGCGGAGATAATTATATCAGACTTGTATTAATGCCGGAAACCATAAAACCATAAACCTGCTGAGGTTTGAAAAACGCTCTTCGTTCTTTACGTTTTTTCATTACGATAAATGATTTAGTTAATAGTTTGATTGATGCCCTTCGAAAGAGCGAAGGGCATTTTTATTGCCAATACTCATAATTTCTAGCTCGAAAATATAAAAAGTCAATTTTGTTGCTTTTTTTCTTATGCCGATGTATTATACAATGTGGTATCATTGCTGTTTAGTAACTCATTTTCGACCGCTAAATTATGCTTGAACAAACACAGAAATACGATCTGGATATTACCAAATGGTTAAGCCGGTTTTTAGATTACTTATTTCATGCCATGGATCACACGAAAGAGACTTTATCTGCCGTTGTAAACAGAGCTCAATTTTTGGAAAAGAATCGCGAGGTTTCGTTAAATAGTCGTCAGCAATATATGGTCGGTATGTTTCTCGAAAATTTTACGGAAAGCTAACTAGCACTAGATGGGCTAAGATGACGAAGAGTTCTTCGGATACTGCGCTAAGAGATATACAAAATCTTGTAGAAAAAGGCATATTGGAAAAGGAGTCGGTGGCGGTCGAAATACAGCCTATAGTTTGATAGCTTAACACTTAATAAACTCTTATTATTGAAACTCATTTGTTAGATATGCAAGCAATTACAGTAAAATTAAATCTTCGATAAAGAAATTCAGCGTAACAAGGTTGAAATTATTTTTGGCAAATCAAGTCATTTTCTGTTTCTTTAACCTTCGTTTTCCACATTTAAAAGATGCAGTATTAGCTTAAAAATAGGTCAAAAAAAGTGTAACTAAAAGCTTGTAACTTGTTTATAATCAATAGGTATTTACTTCCTGTATCTGGTAATTAATAGGATCATATTTCAAACACAGCTAATTTCCCCAATCATCTATGAAATGGTTCGAGCCCAATAGGGTGCATTTTATGTTCACTTAGGATAATCAAAATCCCTTAATAAATTAACTAGAAGCTGCATATCATCTAAAAAATGGTGCGTAAGTTGTGTGTTTGGGACCACCTTTTAGGACAGATGGTTTAACGACCATTTGTCCCTTTTTTATTTCCACGTAGCTTATTGTTAACCAGGTAAATAAACTTAAATACTTCTCCCTGTTTAGCGGTTTGAACAGGTTTAATCTAGTCGTTCAGATCTATGGATAGCAACAAAGGTGGAATATATGAATGGCTGTATATATTAGAGAGACAATAAATCTACGGGCAAAAAACATATGATGGATGCGGCGACTGTAATTAGTCTCCCATTATAGTATTTTTGTTGTTTTCATCAATAAGTTTTTACACTTAAATTAAGGTATCTCTTAACTGTATGATATACTTGTACAGTAAACGCCTAACCCTATGAAATATAAATTACACCACAAGCTGGTTTTAAGATTTCCGCTTTTTTCTCTTGGCAATTTTTTTGATGAATTCAACGCAGGCATAATTGATGATATTATTTTCAAAGAGGCCTTATTTGTTGCTTCCACTGATTTCATAAAAGAGCTGGATCAGTCCTTTGGAACATCTCCCACACAGAAATTAATTGACAGTATTCATAAATATTATAATCGAATGTCTTATCGCAGTACACCATTTGGACTTTTTTCTGCGTGCGCGGTTATAGATTGGGGAAACAATACACAGTTGACTCTAAATATTCAATCGATTTATCGTCGCAGCAGACTTGATAAGGAGGTGAGCGAAAAATTAGCTCAACATTTAGTAAAAACAGATTCTGTATTCGAAAATTTAGTTGTTTCCTTAAACAATACGATCTATTTGGTAGGTGAAGAAAATCGTGTGATCGAACGTTCGATTAATGGAAAAGATTTAATAATTACGTCTTTTTCTTTCGATAATACGTTCAGTTATATTAAAGATCTTATCACAAGGCATGAAGGAAAAGTAAAATTGATTATTGAAAATGGAATTGCGGATGGGTATAGTCGAAAGCAAATTCTCGATTATTTGAAGAATCTTTGGAATAATCAGATTATAAGATCGAATCTTGAATTAGGCATACCTTCACAGGAACTGTTAGCCTATTGGATAAAAACGTTAAATAATTTCGATAATAAAAATTCGAAGCCGATTGCAAACTGGATTAAATCCTTAAATACTATTCAAAGCGAACTTAAAATCCTAGATAAAGAAGACCCAGGCATAGGTAAATATGAGCGTTTATTTTTCCTGTTGAATAATTTGCAGGTGGTTACTTCACCAAGCAAAACCATTCAGGTGGATTTAGGTTATCGAGGTCCCGCGGGTACCCTAAATTATACGGTTAAAAAAAGCTTGCAAAAAGGTATTGAGATTCTTCAACTGATCAATGTAGAGACATTTTCAACCAATAAGTTAAAGGAGTTTAAAAAAAGATTTTTTCAGAAATATGAGTTTCAGGAAATCCCAGTTCTTATGGCTTTAGATCCTGAACTGGGTATTAATTATTATGAAGGAAAAAATTCGTTTGATGATTTTATCAATGATGAGATAGGCCTTTTTGCAGGCCGAGCAGAAAATTATACTCCCCCACATCCTTATAACCTGAAATTAATTATAAAAAAATACGAACGGGCAATTCTTAATCAGCAGACAGCAATAGAGTTAACCGATGAGGATTTATTAGGATTTGAAACTAACAAAGATTTTCTGTCAGACACATCCGCGGTATTTTTCCGTCTTATAAATAACAAGACTATTCAACTGGACAGTGTTGGTGGCAGTAGCGGTATGAATTTGATAGCCCGTTTTACCGACTTTAACGAAGAGTTAAAAAGCATATCGGTCGACATAATCAATCACGAGCAACGTTTAAACGAGAATGCAATAATAGCCGAATTAATACATGAACCGGAACCACGCGCAGGTAATGTCATCTCTTATCCGTCTCTCAGGGCTTATGAAATATCCTACTTCACGCAATCCGGCAAGAAAAGAGAAGAGCAGATTGAACTGGATGATCTGTATCTATCCTTAAGAAATGATCAGTTTCAATTGAGGTCTAAAAAGCATAATAAACTTGTTCTACCAAAGATTTCTAATGCGTATAATTATCGCAGGGGGTCTCCTTTGTTCAACTTTCTGGGTGATATTCAATATCAAAACAAAAAAAGCATTTCGTTTAGTTTTGAACAACTTCTCCCTAACAAATCCTTCTATCCCCGACTGAGTTACAAAAATATTATTTTTTCTCCTGCAACTTGGTCTCTGCATTTTGAAGAGCTAAAAGCGATAAAGGTTTTAACATCTGACGCATTAATTTCGTATTTGCGGACTTTAAGCATTCCGGATATATTTATAATATGTGAAGGTGATAACGAACTATTAATAAATGTAAATCAGAAATGGCTTTTGGACTTGTTCTCCATATTATTCAGAAAAAGAAAAACAGTTGTTCTTAAAGAATTTATTTACGAAAGCGATAATTATCCGGTAATCTTGGACGGAAAACAGGTAAACAACCAATTAATCGCTTTTCTTTTAAATGAGGGCAATGCATTGAAGCCCAAACAACAAAGTAACTTATCTACGGATATTAAAAGAGTATTCAATATAGGTTCAGAATGGCTTTTTTATAAACTTTATTGCGGGATAGTTAGTGCGGAGGATCTACTTGTCAAATCCATTTTGCCCCTGATCAAATTTTTGAAAAAGAATAAGCTGATCAAAAAAGTTTTTTTTATCCGCTATAGCGATCCAGAAACACACATCCGGATCAGGTTTTTAGTTAATGATAAATTCAGACTACACGAGGTAATTTCAGCGGTAAACACGGCAATTGAAAAATATCGGATTTCCAGTGAAATATGGAAAATACAGATAGAAGATTACGTAAGAGAATTAGAACGCTATGGGAGCGTCATAGAGGAATCTGAAGAGGTGTTTTCAATAGACACCATTGCTGTTCTGCAATTATTGAATATCATTGAAATCAGGTCTAATGTGCATCGTCGCATAGCAGTGTGCATAAAATTGGTTACTGAAATGATTTCCGCTTTTGAGATCCCAATGGAAGAGTTGATCAGCCATATAAAAGAGTCAAAAAATAATCTCAAGAAAGATTGTAATATTTCTGTTGATATGCAATATAACATAAATTCTAATTACAGAACGCATCAGCAAGATTACAGTTCACCTAATTCGTTCGCCTCAAAAAAGGTGGAACTTATATTTTCGGCAAGGCGAAAAGCACTAAAAAAAATCCTGGAAAAAATAGAGAAAAAGACTCTTTCTGAAACGCGGGAAACCATTATGTCACTCATGAATAGCTATAACCATATGACTGTAAACCGATTTTTCGCTAATAACCAAAAAGTATATGAGTTGATCGTTTATGATTGTCTGTTCAGGAAATTCACTAAGGAATTGAAGCAGAAATCAAAGATTACCTGAGGCTGTTTTTCTGCATAAATTCAAAAAACTTCTCTTTATAAGTTTCTCCCAGCGGTATGTAATTACTGGAGTTTTCCAGATATATGCGGTTTCCATCTATACTTTTGATCCGGTCTATGGCTACAATATATGAGCGGTGTACTCTCACAAATTGTTCTTCCGGAAATGTTTGCTCAAGGTCTTTCAAATTTAATAACGTAACGATTCTCTCTTTGGAAGTAAAAAAAGAAACATAGTTTTTTAGGCCCTCAACATACAAAATATCCGAAAAATTAATCTTAACTGTCTTGTTTTTTGTGTCAACCTTAACGAATATATATGATTTTTTACCGGATTGTTTATCAGGTTTAGCTCCCAGAAGATTTTGTACTTTTTGTATCGCTTTAACAAAGCGTTCAAAAGAAATGGGCTTTAATAAATAGTCTATCGCTTCATATTCAAAGCCTTTAACAGCATATTCCGAATAAGCTGTTGTGAAAATAATTTGTGGATTACTCGCCGGACTTTTCAAAATCTGGATCAAATCGAGGCCGGTAATTTTCGGCATATTAATATCCAGAAATATGAGATCAGGACTATCGTTCCGTAGCCTTTCAATATTCTCTAATATATTAGTAGTAGACCACAACAGTTTTACATCTGGTAAATCCACAATATATGCAGTTAATATATTAACCGCATGTTGCTCATCGTCAACGATCACACATGTTATCATTAATAAAAATTAAGCATTAAATCACATTTATATACACTTTCACTTTTGGTTATTAAAAAGAAATAATTGTCCTGATAAGCCAACTTTAACCTGTTTTCAAGATTCTTTATCCCGATACCATGACCATTCTCGACTTTATGATTTGATATTTTATTTTGGATCTGCATATTAACCTTATCTTCAAAAATGTCTATTACGATGCTTAACGGATTTTTAGCATCTTCTAAATCGCCGTATTTAAAAGCATTCTCGACTAATGTCATCATTAGGAATGAAATTATTTTTTGATGTTCTGGCTGACCGTTAATGATGAAATTAATTTGAAGTTTACTGTCAAATCTTAACTGATTAAGCTTTATAAAATCTTCGATAACCTCAATTTCTGTTATTAAATCTGCCCAAACGGATTTATTATCGCTGTTCATTGCGTAGCGCATAATATTTGATAACATCAAAATCGATTTGGCTAAAGGCTTTGATAAAGGATAAATACTAGCGTAAAAGAAATTAATGGTATTGAATAAAAAGTGCGGATTTATTTGAGATTTAAAAAAAGCTAGTTGAGAAATTACAATTTCTTGTTGTAATTCTGCTTCATGTAATTGTTGAAGAAATTTTTCTTTTTCTAAGAGCCTAAGTTTTTTTTCTGCTGAAATTGATTTTAACGCGAGCCAAAATCCAGCGCCCAATCCGATAAACCAAGTTGCCCTCCATATATGTTGTGCCAAAAATTCCTTTTGCACTAACAGGGATAGGAGGAGATGATAACTCCGCCCTCCCCCGGAAAAAATGTAGGTACTTATCACCGCACTTGCTAAAAGGTACAAACATATGGTGAAGCATAGTTCAAACATTATAACGTAAAGTTGTTTTCGTATATATAATCTAGGTAATATTAAATACGAGGTAGAGTAGAATAAAATTGCATTAAGCAAGAAGCCCCAAATCACCTCATTCCATTTTATGGATGAAGGGAAAAGAACCAAAATAATCGAAAGTTCATAAAATATATAGGTCACCCATACCAGCAGATGCTTTAAAATATCGCCTGACTTCCATTTAATTTTTAATACCATTAGTACTTTCAGATAAGGGTTTAGTCCTGCTCAAAGGCCGGATTCGTGTATCATTTTTTACATCAGTAAGTTATCAAATTATCTTAACAAGTAAAATAAATATAATGAAACCTAAATCTCTTCAATTTAAAATTAAAAAAAATAAGATTGTGCGCCTTTCCGGAAATAATGCAAACATCTCATTTGGTGAAATAGATATTACGACTGTAGTAAACACGATATTAACGACCTCAATATTAACGCTTACTCATAACAATTGAGTAAGCGGAAAGGATATCTTATAGCACAAATAGTGAATTTTAATAAGGTCCTGGCATTCTATTTTTTATAAAATAATTCCTTGCAAAGAATCAATCATGTCTCACTTTCAAAAGTCATCATCAGTTTAATATTCATCTTTTTTAATAAAAATGCAATGGCACAAAACATAGCAATTTCAGGAAAGGTGACCAATATCAGCGACCAGCCGATCAGCGGTGTCAATGTTATTTTATACAATCAGGATGCCAAACTGGTTACTTATGCTATCACTGATATTGCGGGCAGTTATCATCTGAAGTTTAAAAAAGAAGATGCTTTTAAACTGGAATTATCTCACATCGGTTACAAAATGCAGGACACCTTGCTGGGTTACTACTTATCAGCGAACGAAAATCACCTTGCAATCAAGCTTCAGGACGAAATAAAAGAATTAAAAGAAGTCATAATTTCCCCTCCCGACATTGAACCTGATTCTGTTAAATTTAACCTCCAAAAACTTAACTTACAAGAGAATACCAGTTTAAAGGACATATTAAAAAAGATACCAAACTTTCAAATTGACGATAACGGTTCTATCATTTATAAAGGAAAAAGTATTGATAAGATAATGATAAACGGCAAAGAGACTTTTGTTTTCCAAAACAGTATCGCATTGCAAAATATTGAAAAAAAAATGATCAAAAAGCTCAGTGTTGTGAATAATCATCTTGATAATTTTTCCATCGATTTCGACAACAGAAAAGAAACAGTACTCGCAATAGAAGCAGAGAATGAATACCTAAATGTCGTAACAGGTAATTTAACTACTGGATACGGATTTAAAGATAAATATGATTTTCAAGCAAATGCATTTTTCTTTTCTAATCAATTGAATGCATTTTTCAGCAACAGTGCGAATAACATTGGTGCTAAATATTTTAAATTACGAGAACTACAGGAATTGTTCAGCAATGAACAGCCTTTATCTCAATATCAGCAAAATATCTTGAGTGATATTTTTAATCAGAACAGCAATAAGTATAAGGATGTTTCAAATAATTCAAACTTGACCATTAGAAAGGAAACGGAACGGTACAGGGCAAATGGATTCTTATATTACTTAACCTCGAATTCGATTTCCAATTATATCATAAGTAATAGGACTGATAACAACACTCTCCTGTATAACAGCAATCAACAATCATTGACTAATGATCATTCTATTTTGTCAACAATCAATATTGATACGAAGCTTGCTGATAACCAAATCCTCAGCTATAATTTTAGCGCTAATCACCTGATTAATACAAATGAGGGAAATTTGCGAAATGAAGTATTTGCCGATTCTTCTGACAACTCAAAAGTTCGCAACTTATTAACTTACTCCGCCCAACACAGTAATTCGCTATATAATAAACTATCTTATCACAATAAAATAACTAAAAAAATTATAATTTCTTTAACCGCCTACAATTATGTCGAAAATACCTCGCTCATAGGCAGTCTTGGAGATAGTTCGCTACGCAACCGTTTTTATAATCAAAATATAGCTTACAATAAAACTGTTACGGGGGCATCCGCCACTCTACAATACAAACACAATGGTGCATTCATACCGTCAATTAATTTTGAGGACAATAGCACAAACGAAGATATCGTGGATACTTATGATGGCAAATCAAATTTATCCCGATTAATTTCAAAATTTCAAACAAGTTTTTTGGTCTCGGGCCAACCAAGTGAAGAGCTTTATTATAGTGCTAATACTAATTGGAATCATTTCGAAACTAAACTCAATAGCATTGGCGAAAGGAAAAACCTTATCCTTTATAACCTCTATTCCAGATATGAAAAAAGGTTAACGATATTAAGCATAAAAGTTACAAAAAATCTTCAGTTTAACCCATTAGAGAGTGGGATACAGGTTTTGAATTCGGATAACAATATTGTTTCCGGAAATCTTGTTTACCCATTTAAGTATTATGTATCCAATGTATATTATGCTTCTTACAACTATAATAATACATTTCAGGGAAAGGCTTTTGGATTATCATTATCATATAAAACATATGCAGATCAATTAAGAAGTAGTTTGACCTCAATTGACTCGAACGGATTCAGTAGAACTCAGCTTTTTATTATACCATTCGGTCATTTATGGGAGGTAAATTCTAATGCTTCAAGAATGTTTTTTAAATATGATAAATATCCTACAAAAATCACGGGACTTTTAGGGTATACCAATAATAATTACCCTTCTTACTATTACGGAATTTTGCAGAATGTAATTTCTAACCGCATAAATTCTTCTATTGAATTAGAAACGATTAGCAAAAAGCTAATAAACTTTGAAGTGACGTTTAGTTACAGCCCCACCAGTTATAATGTAGCCGACTTTAATTACAATTCGGTATTTATTAAAAGCAAGACAAGCGTTTTATTTACTAATAAATCTTGGGACGGTTCTATTACATTTCTTCATGATCAGGATAATATTATCAATAGAACCTATTTTCGAAATAACTTTAATCTTAAAATTTCCTATAATCTAAAAAGAACTTCCTACACTATTGAAGGGCAAAATGCAGATGATTTAATAAACCTGTTCAACAATAAAAGCTATAATACCAGATTTTCAGTTGAACAGGGATTCAATAGCATCATTACCACCGACAAGGCTATAAGTTTTCTGCTTTTTAAAATCAAGCATTCGTTTTAACCTAATTATATCATGAAAATAACCAACAAGCTAATTTTATTTACTGGCATATTATTATGTAGTCAAAGTCACATCCTTGCACAAGAAAGCCAATCGAAAATTCTTAAGATCTCTTACACGACGATTCCCACTTCTGAGAAAATGGTTGAATTACTTAAACATCAAATAAAAGATCCAACAACTTATAATAGCTATTTACAATTGATGTCTGAATTTAAAATTTTCTATTCACTTTATATCAATACAACTTCAAATAAGTCAGTATATAAACTGGACTCCATAAAACAGGTAGAACATGTAAAAATACCAGGGTATATAAAGAGTGTAATTAAAGACGATAACGACGTTTTTTTTGGGGAAGAACAATTTTTAAATTCAAATTACACCTTCCAGGGTAATATAACCGAGTTAAAATGGTCAATCGGTATCGAAGAAAAAACTATTAACGGCTATAGTTGTAAGAAAGCAACTTTAATTAATTCACCTGATGTATCGGTTTGGTTTACCAGTTCCATACCTGTAAGTATTGGCCCTGAGATATATAACGGGTTACCGGGTCTTGTCATCCAAGTGGATAGCTATTTCGCAAACAGCACAGCAACAAAGATTGCATATGACGTTACGTATGCGGATTTTGACCTCCTTATGAATGATGAACTTAAAATTTTTAAAGACAAAAAGAATTTAAAAATCAGCGAAGTAATACTTTCTAAGCAAAATTTCACACAATTAATGGAAAAGCAAATGCAACAAAGTGACGACCAATAAACAGCCAGTACAGGTTTTACGACACAGTTGTTTTGTTTCATAAGAAAAATATTTCTGGCCGGAGTTGAGGGTAATTGTTCCTGAATTGACCCAAAGAAAATCAATTGGACGCTGACTGCACGTTATGCAGCATTGGTATCGATCCTACCGATAATTAAATAGATCGCGCTGAAAAGAATCCATGGCGTAAGACAGGATTCATAACTTTCAAATTCATAAATATGAAAACTAAATTATTCAAACCATTTTTCGCACTTTCTTGTGCCCTTGTAATGTTAGCTACAGTTTTTACTAGTGCTAGTGCAAACGTTAAATCAATTTCAGCT
>Ga0302309_10000566_pt1 | contig 41865 bp, 40 predicted proteins | sample III_Palsa_N1_1_FD_200453 | JGI IMG/M metagenome (GOLD analysis project Ga0302309, IMG submission 200453) | Peat permafrost microbial communities from Stordalen Mire near Abisko, Sweden - III_Palsa_N1_1 | ecosystem: Environmental > Terrestrial > Soil > Palsa > Peat permafrost | place: Sweden...
TAAGAAAGCTCGTATAATTACGATGATGTATAGCCTTACTGGCGCTGCAAAGCCGCTGATCGTTTAACATTAAATTTTATGTCCTCTTCCTCCTTTCAACGGAAACCGGATACGAAAGACGGCGCCTTCGCCTTTTTTACCTCTCGCGCTGATCTCGCCGCCGCCCGCGAGAAATTCAGGTATAACAGAAGTCTTGTCCAAAGGCTTTGAGACGTCCATGCCTTTAATTTAGGGTTTTTTATTCTCTCCGGTGCAAGGCAAAAAGAATGCCCGGGATATTAGTGGAAATTCTGCCCCATATGTTTGCCCAGGAGAAAGGCGGCGACCAGCATCCCGATCAGGAACAGGCCCAAAAGCCAGCCGATCAGCCGGAGCCGTTTAGCCTGTTTATACGCCTTGAAGAGGCAGTCTTCCCGGACCGGGCTGGGCAGCCATCGGAAGGCCAGGTGCAAAAGTAAAGGCACTATGAGAAGGTCATCGAGGTAACCAAATACCGGGATCACGTCAGGGATCAGGTCGATAGGGTCTATGAGATACAGCAAGGCTATGAACACCAGGATTTTAACGCGCAAGGGCGTGCGTTTATCCTGAAAAGCAAAATATAGCGCGAGGACCTCCTGCCTGAACCATCTCGGTCTGAACCACCCGGACCTTCCACGTCTGTAAAGTGTCCCCATATTAATAATCAATTAGTTGCATTTGTAAGTTACTAGATTCCATTATTTTTTTATCCATTTTTTTCGTATTCCCAAAAGGATCGTACCTTTATAGCCTGCTATCAGGCCGTCGCTAAAATCTTTGCCACTTTTCCGGCAGTATCCCACATACTTAATGTTGTTTGTCTATTTACTTTTTAAGCAATATCCATCCCAATATCTGCCGTCGGTAAGTTATACACATCTTATAATGAAATTTATGGTTAAGCTTTTGAAAAGTAAAATGCTGTTATCGCTGTTGGTGATCGTTTGTGTTGTAGCGGATGTCTCCTGTAAGAAATCTAATAACAGCGGTCCCTTTGTCACGCCAACGGCCTTACCTGTTGCAGATGTCGGGGTGTATTCTTTCGTTGCGGCCTGGGATAAAGACGGCCCCTCGTCCGGCTATGACTTATATGTCGCCACCGACACCGGCTTTACGAACCCTTTATCCAGTTACAATCCTGCATATGTCAGAGGAGTGACGACGACTATAACCGGGCTGGATTCTACGACAACCTATTATTTCCGGATTAAAGCCATCGATGGAAGGGATACGTCCGCCTTTTCCAATACCGTTGCGATCACCACGGCGGCCCCGATGGATGACCGGTATTTATATATCGGCAGCGAGGATGAGAATTTTTATTGTTTCAATGCGCTCACGGGTGGTAAGGTCTGGAGTTTAACCACGAAAGGCGATATAGAGTCCACCGCTACCATTGCCAACGGGACATTATATTTCGGTGGCACCGACCAACGGCTATACTCGCTGAACCCTTTGACCGGTGATGTCAAATGGAATGCCCTGACCCAGGGGCCTATCGTAACCAGCCCTGCTTATTCCAACGGCGATATCTATATCGCCAGTTACAACGGGAAAGTTTTCAAGGTGGATACGACGTCAGGCAATATAGCCTGGAGCGTAGTACTGAACAAGGCACAACCTTCTCAGACTTTGTTCTCCAGTCCTACTGTAGTCAATGGATTGGTGTATATTGGTGGCCAGGATCATAATTTATATGCACTGGATGTTAACACGGGCAATGCGGTATGGACGGGCCCGACAGGGGATACCGTCAACAGCAGCCCCGCGGTCAGCAACGGGATGGTGTATGTGGGCAGCAGTGATTGGCACCTATATGCCTTCACGGCGGCGACAGGCGTGCTGAAATGGACCGCGTTTACGGACGACAGTATCGTGTCCAGTCCGACAGTTGTCAACGGTATCGTCTATGTGGGTAGTTACGATAATAGTCTCTATGCTTTCGATGCCACGACTGGCGCCAAGATATGGAGGACGGGTACCGGCGGGCGTATTCAGTCCAGTCCAACCGTTAGCAACGGCGTCGTCTATGTGGGCAGTTTCGACGACAAACTCTACGCTGTTAATGCCCAGACGGGGGCAATCATCTGGAGCACTGCTACCGGGGACCGTATCGAGTCGAGCCCTGTCGTCGGTAACAATGCTGTGTATGTCGGGTCCTATGACAGCAAACTGTATGCATTCGACATTTCGACCGGCGCGATATTATGGAGCGCGGCCACGGGCAATTCGATCCGCATGTCTTCCCCGCTGCTCTACACCTTTAGCGGTCTGGTCGTGCATCCGGGCGTCAGCGGGGATCAGCAATAAGGTATGGAACTGACAATAATGTATGCAACTGATAAAGAAGAAATGGCTGCCTGAGCTGTCTTATATACTGAAATGCCTGTCAGGGGTTTCGATTTGCTATATCCTGTATATCACGTTCCCCAAATATCCTTTTTTCTGGGCGATTATTTCGGTGGTGCTCGCCATTTCGCCCGACAACAGCAATCAACAGGCCTACGACCGGATGAAGGCGAACCTCCTGGGCTGCGCTGTAGGCATGGGCCTTTATTTCCTGCATCTGCCATCGTTGCTCACATTATGCATTGGCGTTTGCCTGGTCATTTTTATCGGGACTGCATTAAAGATCCCCACTGCCTTGCGCCCGGCTTTGGCTGCACTGATTATCGTTACGATCAGAGAACAGACAGGAGGGCAATGGTTCCTGCCCATTGAACGGGTCATCTGCGTAGTGATCGGCTGCCTGGTCGCCTTGCTGCTCAGCCTGCTGTTCAACTTATTGTCGCCGAAGCGCCAGGTCCAGGGACCAGTTGTCATACCGGTCGACGAAGACCAGCAACCCGACAAAAAAGGCGAGGTGAAATAGCTGCGGGAGATCGAGAAAGGATTGTTTATATGCCGACATAATGATAAATTGAGGCAATAAATTTAGTCTATTAACCATAGCAACTGCCAATGACCAAGAATTTCCTGTTTTATCTGCTCATCCCTGCAGCCCTGCTTTCGGCCTGTCATCGCGAACCGGAAAAGTACAGCACCTGGTCTGTCTATGGAGGCAGTAAGGACAATATACATTATTCCGCCCTCCGTCAGATCGATACGGACAATGTCAGCCGGTTGCGCCCGGCCTGGGAATATCATACCGGTGATGTGGACAGCAATTCCCAGATCCAGGTCAACTCCATCATCGTCGACAGTATGCTGTATGGTGTGTCCCCGCGACTGAAGATCTTCGCGCTCGATGCGGCGACAGGCAAGTTAAAATGGAGCTTCGACCCTGCCCGGCCTGACGGGGGCGCCGTTCAAAAAATTGCCATCAGTGCCTGCCGGGGAATAGCCTACTATCGTGGCAGTGCGGAGGACCAGCGGTTGTTCTATGCCGCCAGTTCTTCGTTGTATTGCATCGATGCCCTGACGGGACATCCTATCTCTTCTTTTGGTGAAAACGGGATGATCGATCTTCACCATGATCTTGGCCGGGATGTAAAAGACCTCTACGTTGCCGGTACGACGCCCGGTATCATCTATAAGGATCTCCTCATTGTCGGAGACCGGGTAGCCGAGGAGGCTGACGCAGCCCCCGGTCACATTCGGGCTTATGACGTACACACCGGTCGCCTCCGGTGGATCTTTCATACCATTCCCTATCCCGGCGAGGAAGGTTATTCCTCGTGGGCGGACACGGCGGCGTATAAGCATCTCGGTGGTGCCAATACCTGGTCAGGCTTCAGCCTCGATGAGGATAAAGGTGTCCTTTTCGCGCCTGTCGGATCGGCCAGTTTCGATTTCTATGGCGGCCGCCGCATCGGTGACGATCTCTTCGCCAATTGCGTGCTGGCATTGGATGCGGCTACCGGCCGGCGGATATGGCATTATCAAACCGTGCATCATGATCTCTGGGACCGTGATCCGCCGACGCCACCGATACCGGTGACAGTACAAAAGGACGGCAAGACGATTACTGCCGTCGTGCAGGTCACCAAATCCGGCCTGATCTTCCTGCTGGACCGGTCCACAGGGCAGCCTCTTTATCCTGTCACCGAAAGGCCGGTACCGACGGTCAGTGAACTGGAAGGAGAAAAATTGTCTCCCACGCAGCCTTTTCCCACTGTTCTGCCGTCCTTCACGCGGCGATCGCTGACGGCGGCTGACCTCAACACCCTCGTGCCGGATTCCTCTTACCAGGATATCAAAAAGAGGCTGGCTGGTTATCACTCCAACCCATTTGATCCGCCCAGCAGGGAAGGGACGGTGATCTTTCCGGGATTTGACGGCGGCGCCGAATGGGGCGGGCCTGCGTATGATCCGACAACGGGGCTACTGTATGTCAATGCCAATGAAATGCCCTGGCTACTGACCATGGTGAATGCGGCGCCACCGCCCGCCACTGGCGGGGGCGTAAGCGTCGGCCAGGCAGCCCTGGCCCTCTATAGCGCCAATTGCATGACCTGCCATGGCCCCAACAGACAGGGTGGGGGCAACTACCCCTCCCTGATCGGGGTGAAAAAGAAATATACAGAAGATCAGTTCCTGACGCTGGTCTCTTCCGGTCGAAGGATGATGCCGGCTTTCAAGCAACTCAGCCCGGCGGAGAAACATGCTCTCGCCGCCTTCATCCTGGGCAATACGGCGAACCAGCAGCGGCCTTTCGTCAATGATAACAAGGCGCCGGAAGATCCGTATTTTCGGCTACCCTATACGAGTACCGGGTATAATAAGTTCGTGACAAAAGAAGGCTACCCTGCCGTGATGCCGCCATGGGGCACCCTTACCGCGATCGACCTCAATAAGGCTGCTATAGTCTGGAGGGATACGCTGGGCGATTATCCTGAGCTAAAGGCCAGGGGTATTCACGCGGGTACTGAAAATTATGGCGGCCCCGTAGTGACTGCCGGAGGGTTGTTGTTCATCGCCGCGACCAGCGATGCCAAATTCCGGGCGTTCAATAAACGGACCGGCCAGTTGTTATGGGAGACCGATCTGCCGGCTGCCGGTTTCGCGACCCCTTCCATCTATACCGTGGATGGGCGTCAGTATATCGTGATTGCGTGCGGCGGCGGAAAGCTGCATAAAAAATCCGGGGATTCCTATATTGCATTCGCTTTAAAATAATATTTATATGAACTATCTGAAAATCTATGCCGGCAGCATACTATTGTCCTGCCTGTTTACATCCTGCAACAATAATGAATCCAAGTCATCCGCCTCCGCGCCTGTTACTGTCGATTCTATGGTTACACTGAAAGAAGAGACTGTGACCTTCAAGGCCGATGGGGCCACGCTGGACGGGTATATTGCCTATAACGACAGTATCAAGGGCAAGCGGCCCGCTATCCTTGTCCTTCCAGAATGGTGGGGGCTGAACGACTATGCCAGGATGCGCGCCCGGATGCTGGCCCAATTGGGGTATGTGGCCATGGCCGTCGATGTGTATGGCGATGGTAAGGTAGCCGACAATCCTGACAGCGCCGGCGCTTACGCCAAACCTTTCTATGCCGATCCCGGAAAGGCAAAGATCCGCATCGACTCTGCCATTGCGAAGATCCGTACATACGATATGGTCGATCCAAATGCTATCGGCGCCATCGGCTATTGTTTCGGCGGCGGTTTGTTGTTGAATACGGTCCGGCTGGGCGACGATCTGAAGGGCATCGTCAGTTTTCATGGTGCGATGCCAGGCGTGCCGGCGCGAAAAGATCTCCTGCGGACAAAGATCCTTGTCTGTCATGGTAATGCCGATCAGTTCGTCACACCAAAAGATGTGGCAGCCTTTAAAAAGCAAATGGACTCCATCGGGGCCTCCTATACTTTTATCGGCTATGACAGTGCAACGCATGCTTTTACCAATCCGGCGTCTACTGCCAACGGACAGAAATTCCATATGCCTATCGCTTACAATGCCAAAGCAGATACAGCATCCTGGGAGGCGATGAAAAATTTCTTCGCCACTTTGTTCGGAAAATAATGTTGCAGAAGAAGGCCGGAGATTGGGCCCGTGGCCCATCTTACGCCGTAGGCGGGAAACCCTGGGCAACCCATTTCAGCAGGGCATTGTTCTCATCGCGAAGCTCCAGTTTGCGACAGATCGCATGGCGGTGATTCTTGATGGTATAGGGGCTGAGATGCAGGATGTCACCGATCTCGCGGGTAGTTTTTTTCTCCCGGATCAGCCGCAGGATCTGTAGCTCGGTCCCGGTGAAGAGGCGGTCTGCCTGCAAAAGGGTGCGGCCGGTATGTTCGCCGGCCATGATCCGACTCATCACCATTTGTACGCCGGCGAATAATTGGGCGTCATCCACCGGCTTGATGATATAATTAGCTGCCTGTGTAGCCGCAGCGGCTTCAATGATGCCTTTTGTCTGATAGGAGGTGATGTAAATCACCTCAAAGGCATATCGTTTTCTCAATTCGTTGACGAGGTCAATCCCTGTCTGGTCTTCCTGCAAATTGATGTCACAGAGCAACAGATGCGGCAGCCATTCCGCCATGGCCTCTCTCGCCTCGCCGGCTGAAACGGCAACGCGTGTCTCGCAGGGAAAATTGGCGGCCAATTGTCCTTCCAGGTAGCGGCCTATGATAATCTCATCTTCTATGATCAATACTCTTACCATCAGACTGGAATTAAAAATGAATAGCTTAACCCGTCTTCCTTCGTGATCGTTATCTGCCCGTTCATCTGGCGGGTGAGATCCTTGATCAGGGGAATGCCCATCGTGAATTTATCTGCCATTTCCTGGCCATGCATGCCTGCACCGTTGTCGGAATAGCCGAATTGCAGCCATTTTTCTCCAACGGCCATCGCCTGCACACGGATGCAGGGATCCTTTTGATCCTGGAAAGCGTGTTTGAAGGTATTGGTGAACAATTCGGAGAGGATCAGCCCGAATGACAGCATATGTTTTTCGCTGAGCCGGAGGTCCTCAGGAATGGCCTGGGAGATACGCGTCCTGCCGTTCGTATCATAGATCTTTTGCAGGTGGGCTGCCAGTTCATCTATGAATTCACATAAACAGACGCCCTGCCCTTTTTCGAAGTTAAAGAGTTTTTGGTTAACCAGCATCATTGCCCTGATCTTGCCGATATTTCCCTTCAGGATATCGCGGGCGTGACCATCTTTGACTATCGGCAATTGGAGGCTCAACAGGCCGTATAGCAGCTGCAGGTTGTTCTTTACCCGGTGGTTCAGTTCATTGATCAGCGTCTCGATCTGGGTATTTCGTTCTGCCAGCAGTTGTTTTTGCTTGATCAGCCGTTTGTTGCTGATATGCAGTTCCTCCGTCCGCTCGTCCACTTGTCGTTCGAGAAGTACCTTCTGGAATTGCTGTAGTTGCGTCAGTTCCTGCAGGACGGCCTGTTTGCCGATTTCGTGCTGTCGCATCTCTTCTTTGAGACCGGTCGAGAACAGCAGGAAAACGCAAATGATCGTGATATCGACGGCCAGCGTTGCATTGGATAGCGATTGTTCGTGGTTGAGGGCAGCGTTGAGGGCGATGAACAGCCCTGCGGCCCCGACCAGCATCAGCCCATAGGCCAGGTATCGTTGTGCGGCACTTAGCCGGCCCCAGCAGGTCCAGACTGTGCATACAATAAGAGTCAGTGTCAAGGGTGCTTTCCAAAGGTTCAGCCCGATCATCAACCTGTAGTTGCCGGTGAGTTGAGGGATGCTGAAGGAGACAATAGCCGAAAGGACTACCAGTACTGCTGCCCACCACCACCACCGATACAGCAAAGGGTTATATTTCTTCAGCTGCCAAAAATCTATCAGCAACCCGTATAGCCCTAACATGGCGAGATGCAGCATTGGAATATTGAACTGCCAGCCCGCAGCCGGGTCCTCGGGGAAGAACCACTCGATGAAATAGCCCGATGAACTGATCACAAACAGCCCGCAGCCTGCTATCATGAGCAGCAGCCACAAGTAAGGCCTGAAACGGCTGACGATCCAGGACAACAAGGTGTAAAGGAAAAAGAGCGCCATAGCCCCCTGCAAAGCTGCATCTATCGTTTGCTGAACATGGAGACGATGGAAGTAACTCCGCCTGGATTGCAGAACAAAATCGAATACCGGTTGAAAATGTTTTGTATGATGCACCTGTAGTAACAGGGTGTATGTCTTCCCGGGTTCCACCGGCAGATGGGTATACATGCGACCGTCGTCCGTGGCGATATCGCTGCGCCGGCGAAATTCGCCGGCTTGTCTGTACAATACGCAGGTTTTGCCGTCATACAGGTAAATATCCACATAGGTGAGATGGCTGAAAGAGAGGATCTGTACCGGGTCCCGCAAGCCGGAATCTACATGCAGCATGGCCTTCAACCAGAAGTACCCGGTCGGGCTGCCGCGACGGAGAGCGTCGAACGGAACCAGTGCTGATGGATTGTCGAAAACGGAACTGGCCGATAATTTCCCGTCAGTGTCTTCCAGTGCAAAAAAATGAGGTTGAAGCGATATTTCCCTGCCCGCCACGGGGGCGGGGGGGACAGGGGATGCTTCGGCAGGCGAGGCGAATAACAGGCAGCATACCCATACTACGACGATCAGGGGACTTAAAGGGGATATTTGGAACGACATCTCCGTAAAAATACAAAAAATTGAAGGGGATCAATAGGTATGTTTTCAAATATAAGAATTCGGACCCCGGGGTCTCGGGCCAGCTTTAAAAAATCGCCCCGGCCGTTAACTCCGAAGCGATTTATTCCTCTGAAACACCAGGTCCGGATTAATATTTCTTGCCCTAACCCTAATTAGATTGTATCGGTATGAGCCCTCATCCCGGTTTACTTAAATTTCCGGCTATTTCCTATAATAAGTCTTATACGATGAGCGTCAAATGTTACATGATTCACACATTTCGTCATTAAGGAAAGAGGTCCATTGATTTATGTCTATATTTACATACAATCCCTCCTTGTCTTCTCCCTATCCGCCCTCCCGGAATCCTCAAAAATGAAAGTGTACATTAAAAATATGGTTTGTATCCGCTGTAAAATGGTGGTGAAAGACGAGCTGACGAAACTCGGCCTTCATTACACTTCAGTAGAATTAGGCGAGGCGGACATAGTGGAAACGCTTTCGTCCGAGCAGCAGGACCAATTCAAGGATGCGCTGGTGAGGTCGGGCCTTGAACTGATGGATGACAAAAAGAGTGTGCTGATCCAGAAGATCAAGAATGTCATTGTGGAACTGATCCATTATACGGATGAGCCGTTGGCCGTCAATTTTTCCGTTTTTTTAAGCAAAAAGCTGGACTATGATTACACTTACCTCGCCAATCTTTTTTCAGAAGTCCAGGGCATTACCATTGAAAAATTCATCATCACCCACAAAATCGAGCGTGTCAAGGAATTACTCGTCTATAACGAGCTTAACCTTACCGAAATAGCTTTCCTGATGCATTACAGCAGTGTGGCCCACCTGTCGGCCCAGTTCAAGAAGATCACCGGACTGACCCCCTCTCATTTTAAGCAACTCAAGGAAAAAAGACGATCCATGCTGGAGGATCTGTAAATGTGTGAATGATATAACTTTCACCGGCAGGTGTGTAACTTTTGCAGCAGGGAATGCCTCACCTTTATAAAGTCAAAAGCTCTCATGGGTAAGGAGGAAAGCACGGAACTGGAAAAATCAATATCGCACATCATTGTTGAAATCATCGAATACGTACAGAATTCCGTGGTGATCAAGACTATCATCAAGAAGTCAACGGGTAATATCAGCGTGATGTCTTTTGATAGAGGGGAGGGGTTAACGGAGAAGACTTCGCCCTTCGATACGTTTGCCCAGATCATTGAAGGCAAGGCCGAGATCGTCATCGATAAAAAATCGAATTTCCTGAAATCGGGTCAGGGGATTATCATACCCGCTCATGCGCCCAATTTCATTAAGCCTAACGGGCGTTTTAAGATGATCATGACGATCATTAAGAGCGGTTACGAATAGCTAAAATCTGATAAAATGAATACTCACACAATGTTCCGCGCCGTCACGGCCATGCGCACCTATCAGTCGTTCGGACGACGGATGAGTACTGAGCCTTTACCGGAAAATGTTTTGCATCAACCTGCCCGGTTTGTCACGGCCCTGGCGCACGAAGTCCGGAATCCCCTGACCAATATCAACCTGGCGGTCGATATGCTGGAATGTGCCGCCAGGGATGACGACCCGAAATTATACCTGGATATTATCAAACGGAGCTCGGCGCGGATCAATCACCTGATTTCCGATTTGCTGAAATTCCAGGAGCCGGATAAGGCAGAGGGAAACGCCTATTCTATGCACCGGCTGCTGGAGGAAGTTCTCGAAATAGCAGCTGACCGCATCAGATTGAAAAGCATTATAGTCAGGAAAGAATATGCCTTGCAGGACAAACAGGTCATAATGGACAAGGCGACGATCGTGATCGCCTTGACCAATATCGTTATTAATGCCATTGAGGCCATGTCATCCGAAAACGGTGAGCTTAGGTTGACCGAAGGCCTGGTTGACGATCATTATTCCCTGCAGATCGGAGACAACGGATGCGGGATCCCTGCGGAACACCTTCAGGAGATCTTCAAGCCCTATTTTACCCGGAAACCAGGTGGCCTGGGTCTTGGATTGTCAACGACCTGGGACATCCTGCTGGCGAACCATATCAGGATGGATGTCGAGTCGAAAGAAGGTGAAGGAACCTGCTTTACCCTTTTGTTCGGGCATGAAAATGTCCGGACGGCTTAGCGTGTCGCCTGATTATGGATCTTAATCCTTCCTGCGGCTACAAAATGCTTTTTCCAATAAGGATCATCCAGACAGGCGATGCTGACGCCTTTGGATGAAGAAGAATTGACGAACATCCGGTTGTCGAGGTAAAACCCCACGTGTGTTATCAGCTTGTCTTCCCCCAGGGTCTGAAAAAAGACAAGATCTCCTTCCGCCAGGTATTTAGTCGACCCGAAACGATCGATCCACTCATCGAAAAACTGTTGTACCGAGGTGCGGGGGATTTCTATCTCATATACTTCTGAGAGCAGGCGCTGGAGAAACGCCGAACAATCAATGCCATGCGCATCGGTGCCTCCCCATTTATAGGGGGTATTCAGCCATCGATCTATGAAACGATAGAGTGCCAGATTTCGGATCTGATCCGGTGGCACATTCAGGTAGCGGGCATATTTTACCTGGAGATTATCATAGACCACGACAGGCGCACCTGACGGAGGAAGAGGGTCCGGCGGAAGAGATGTAACTATTACTTCGTTATTGACAGGCTGTGTAGATTTTCTGCCCGGGCTGCAGGCAAACAGTAGCGTCAGAGCGCTGAAAATCAATGGTGATCTAAGGTTTAGCATACAACAAAAATTAACCGGAGACCAGAAGGGGCAAAGGAGTTTCAACATGAAGTTACTATAAAATCCAGAAAAAGGTATTTTTACGCTTTGCGATTTCGATGTTAATTGTTTATCTTGGTCGTCCGGATTGTCCATCCAGTCCCTGAAATCCCTCCTGTCTTTAATTGTATCCTCGTCCCCTTTTAGAATCAGTTTTGACTTAATCAAGTGTGTAACACTATGAGTAACGCTATGAACAAAAGACCTTCTAAGGTATTTCGGGTGGATGAGAAAGTGTATCTGACGATGGGCGCCATATGTATTCTTTCAGTGGTCATTCTGGCCTTTCGTTATTCTACGTCTCATCCCTGCGCTCCCATTAAGATTGAGTCGAACTCGATTACATTTGCCGTAGGATCGCCGGTGAATCTGAAGGCCGAAACCAAAGAGGGCAAGACTTTCGATTGGAGTTTCGGCGATGGATCGACCAGCCTGGAATACGATCCGGTGACATTACATACTTATGCGCATGCCGGCAAATATACCGTAAGCTGCACGGTCGACGGACAATGTACGGAAATTCTACTGCTGGTGATCAAGGATGCGCCTTTGGTTGTGAATACCAGCTTGCTGCCGCAAATCCTTGTGCAGGATAGTGTTCTCGTGAATAAGGCAGTCGTCTTCGAGGATATTTCTATCACTTCCACCAGTTGGGAATGGTCGTTCGGCAATCGGTCCACCGTGGATGCCATGGTTCGCAAGCCTATGCATACCTTTTCCACGGCAGGCCCCGTAACGGTTTATTTGCGTGTCAATGGCCGGGGCGATCTGACTGTCGCCCGGCAGATCTTTGTTATCGATCCCCGGCAGTATGCCAATGCAAATGTTCATCCGAGCCATGAGCCGACCAAGGTCAAGCCAACCGTCGTCATGGTGAATAACAATCCTTCTGAGCCGCCCTTGCATAAGGATTCTACGCCGGTGGTAGCGCCGCCCAAGGTGGAAGAAAAGCCTAAAGCGCCGACTGCCACCAACGAGCAGATGGAGGATATGCTGATGCAGGTCGTAGATGGCAGCAAGACGGCGGCCGATTTTGCCTCGTATCTCTGTAACAACTTGAATCTAAGTATTGTCTACAATGGAAAGAATACGACGTTTTCCGCTCTTTGCAATGAGCTGAGGCAAACTAAGAAGAAAAAGATCAAAAAGATTACGGTTTCGCAGTATACATTCAGCCAAACCGGTTGCGTGTATAATATGGTCGTTACCTTGGATAAGAAAAGTTGGTTTCCTTAAATCTATCAGTCTATGCCGGCGGTGCAACAAGATATTACTTTACAGGAAGATGCTAAACGGGTCGTCCGCATAGCCCAGGCCATTGCCCGGGAGAATATGAATGCCGTGCTGGCCCCGGCACATCTGCTGAAGGCCCTCCTGCATAAGGATGCCGGGCTGCTGGACCAACTTCGGCAGCTGGACCAGGACGTCTATTACCTGGAAGAATGGGCGGATGTCCGCATAGAATCTGTTACCAAATCGTCCTCACCCAAGGAGATGGTACCCGGGGATGTATTACTGGAAGAGGTCATGAATGAGGCCGAAAACATCCGGCTGAAGCTGGGAAAAGAGGCAATTGCTCCGCTCCACCTGCTGGCGGCCATCAGCACGCCCGGCGTAGGGTTTACCTATGAGCAGCTGAAGACGTATCCGCTCAAAAGAGATCAGCTGCTGCAGGCGGTTGCTGAAAAGGATGAAATCAGGTCTGTCATTGGTGCAGGAGGAAATGGTACTCCTTCCGGCCGGCAGGAGCAGCCTTCGCAGCATGCCCTGCTGAAATACTGTGTAGACAAAACGCTTCGCGCCAGGGAGGGAAAGACCGATATAGTTGTCGGTCGGGACAAAGAGATTCGGATGATGGCGGAGATCCTCTGTCGCAGGTCCAAGCCAAATGTCCTGATCGCAGGCGATCCGGGTGTCGGCAAATCGGCACTCGTCGATGGGTTTGCCCAAGCCATTCTCGCCAGGAAAGTGCCGGAAAGTCTATTCAATGCCCGCATCTTCGAACTGGATACCGGCTCGTTGATTGCCGGCGCCTCTTATAAAGGGGAAGTGGAAGACAGGCTGAAAGGCATCCTTACAGAGATCAAGGCATTCGATAAATCGATTTTGTTTATTGATGAGATCCATGTTCTGATTGACAGGAACGGTCCGGCGGCGGGTGCGATCAACCTGCTGAAACCGGAACTTGCCAGGGGGGAGATCACGCTGATCGGTGCAACTACGCTGGATGAATACCGGAAATATATAGAGAATGATGAGGCCTTCAACCGCCGATTTGAGTTGTTGTCTGTGGAGGAACCCGACGCAATCGTCTGCTTCAGAATGCTCAAAGGTATCATCCCGCGGTATGTACAGCATCATGGCATCGAAGTGCCTGACGAGACATTGAAGGAGACGATCAGGCTTTCGCAGCGCTATCTCAAGGACCGGCGGTTGCCCGATGCTGCTATCGACCTGGCGGACCGATCGATGGCCGCCCTGCGGATGATCAACGATACCGCGGCCGGAGACCTGCTTGCCCTGCAGGAACAAGTTGACAAATGGGTCGAAGAGGATAAAGGCCCGGATGCCCATACTCTCGAAGACTGGCAGTGGATGATCCTTCAGATGAAACACCGGCTGAGTCCCATTCTCTGGGGCTATTTTCAGTCCGAAGAAGATCCTGCCGTTTTTCTGCAGGCAGAACAGGTGAAGGAATACATCTGCCGTGCTCTGGATGCCCTGCGCGCCGGCGCCCTGAACAAACATACTACTCTGGAGAAGAACGATGTAGGGGCAATCGTCTCGTACAAGACGGGCATCCCTATTGGGAAAGTGCAAACGCAGGAAAAAGAGCGGCTGCTTAATATGGAAGCTGTTCTCAAGCAGCGCCTGATCGGGCAGGACCATGCCGTGAAGAGCATCGCCGAGGCTATTCTTGAATCCCGTTCGGGGCTCGGTCGTCCGGGCCAGCCCATCGGCTCATTCTTTTTTCTCGGTCCTACCGGTACGGGGAAGACCGAATTGGCGAAGGCGCTGGCTACCTTTTTGTTTCAGGATGAATCATCGCTGATCCGTTTCGATATGTCGGAGTTCAAGGAAGAGCATTCCGCAGCGCTGCTATATGGCGCCCCGCCAGGTTATGTGGGCTATGAAGAAGGGGGGTTGCTGGTCAATAAGATTCGACAGAAACCCTACTCCGTCGTACTTTTCGACGAGATTGAAAAAGCTCACGCCTCTGTTTTCGATATTTTCCTGCAGATCCTGGATGAAGGGAAGCTACATGACAAACTGGGCAAGGAAGGTGATTTCTCTAATGCCGTGATCATTTTTACGTCCAATATCGGCAGTCAGTTCGTGGTAGACTCGTTCACAAATGGGAGCATTCCTTCTTCCAATGCCCTGATGGAGATCATGACCAGACATTTCCGGCCTGAATTCCTGGGCCGGCTGACGGAAATTGTTCCCTTTGCGCCTATGACGGGCGAAATGGTCCGGAATATATTGCGTATACAATTAAAGGGCCTGTATGCTGCACTGGATAAACAGGGCGTCAGGTTGTCTATATCGGAGACCGCGATGGACCGGCTGGCGCAGATGGGTTTCACTCCCCAGTATGGGGCCAGGCCATTAGCAAGCGTTATCCGGTCTCAGTTGCGCAGGCCGTTGTCGAGGAAACTGATTAGCGGGGAGATCGGCACTGGCAGCGAACTTACGCTGGATATGGGCCCAGGGGATGAATTATTTTGGGAAATAGGTAAGGCCGTCCCCAGTTAGTGGTATTTATGATTAATTTTTAGGGATATGCTTAGAACTATCGTAAAAAGTTTCTATATTTAAGACCATTCTACATCCCGCCCTGTCGCACCCTTAATTATTCTCCTCTGACAAACCATCTTTCCGGTCTACCCTGATGATTCATTACAATTGACTAAACAATATGAACTATGGCCGTAGAAAAGTATAGTATCGGTGGCACCGTTGCAGAGACGGAAGCAAACGAAGCCTTTGCCGACATCCCACAGAACAGAGTATTACTGGCTGAAAAGCTGACTGCTATGACACCTGTCAAGCCGGTTATTGTCGAGGGATTGACGACCGTGGAACAGGTATTCGATCACTTCAAGCCCAAGATCGATCTGGATTTCGAAACAGAAGAGGGGACTTCCAGGAAAGAAACGCTGCAATTCCACCAGCTGAGTGATTTTGGGATCAAAGGAATTACGAGCCAGAGTGCATTCCTGACGGAACTTCACGGGAAGAAGGATCAATATCAGAAAATCATCAAGCAGTTGAAGACCAATAAATTGCTAAGGCAGACACTGGGTGATCCCGAAAGCAAGGCGGCCCTGATCAATGCCTTGCATGCCCTGATCCGAGAGTTGGACAAATCGTCGGAGTAATTTTTTTGTAAACGAATAAAATTAAACACCCCCTATGCCCCAGGAACCTTCGAAATCTGCTGAATTGCAACATAAGGTACAGGAGTCCATCAAAAGCATCGAGAAGCCTGCCGAATTATTGGACAGCAGTTTGCAAAAATTGGAAAAATATGGTGGTTTCGATCTGCTGGAGTCAGCCATCGATAGCGTTCAGAATATCAACCCCGGCAGAAAAGCCCGAAAGAAGATCTTCCTTGAAGAAGCTTCTAAAAAGGCAGAGCGGGAATCTCTTAAAAAAGCTCTCCAATGGTGGAGTGAGATCCTTAACAGTTCGGATAATATTGGCGATATGGTTCAGACCTGCCAGGAAAGCTCCGATCTTGCTGAGCAGGTACTAAAGAATAACCTGAAAGCGGCGGTGGAAAAAACGAAAGAGCTGGAAAGGTCCTACCGGTCCGTAGCGCTGTTCTACAAGAATACCGAAAGTACAAAAGTCAAGAATGTCTCCATTATCAATGCGGATCCTGACCAATTAAAGGATCTGGACAATACACGGTTCATCGATGAGATACAAAAGGAGCTGGTCGATAATTACGATCGGCTCGATCTTCGCAACAATTATGGGTTGTTGGTTCTGCCAGGTTACCTCGGCTCGAACAAGGTAGTTGAAAAGTGGGCGAAGATTGCCTATGAGAATAAAGTCATGCTGGTGACCGATTTTGAGAATCTCGATGCTCCGGATGACGTTATGGAATTATTCGAAGCCGCGAATCTTACGGGCGGGGATGTATACCGGTCCAATGTAATTATGTCCTGTAACTGGCTCGTTGGTAGAGGGAAATTCGACGAAGTGGAAGAAGAGGAAGATCTCTATGTGCCGCCTGCATCGTCCCTGGGCGGTAAGATATACAATACCCTGATGTCGCAGGTGACGGCAGGCAAGAAGCATGGTGGAATGAATGAAGTCGACGGCGTTCGGTTCGATCTGAAAAAGAGCGAGATAGCCAGCCTGGAGAAATTGGGATTGGTGCCGATGGTGAAGGAGTACGGTAAGGTAATGGCTTTTTCCGCCAAGACGCTTTTCAACGGCGATAATCTCGGTCTGCAGACCTATTCGGTGGTGCGGGTGTTTGATTATGTAGCCAAGGTTATGATGGATTTCCTTAACCGCAGGGCCTTTGAGAATTTCAATGGCAATACCCGCAAGGAATTGAACGGACAGATCGTCAAGTTTCTGGATGGCATCACTGGTCCGAATAAGCTGATCGAGAATTTTTCCATTACGAAATTTGAGCAGGACCCTGTACAGAAGGATAAAATATATCTGGATATTCATTTGAAACCTTATTTTCCGGCCAAGACCTTTTTTATCAAACTGGAAGGGCAGAAGGGTGATGATGGGAATGAATGGTCTTCCGAGTATGAGCAAGAGTGATCGCGACTGGTTCTACTTCGTTTCCTGAGGATTTTCTTCTGCATAAGAATTTACTTTACCCTGGCAAAATAAAAGCCGGCTCTGTTTAGCAACGGTCGACCGGGCGGTTATTTTATTGTTATACATTTTCTATTTTATCATTTTATAAACCCTTTTTTATGTCTTTCAAAGCAAAACTCAAAGTGGCTGGCAAAGAATTGAACATTCTGAACTTCTCTTATGTTCTGCGGCAGGAAACCGATGCAACAGGGCGACCTTCTTCGATCACCCGTGGTGGTAAAATCACGCTGAACATCGAGTCTACCGGGGAGACCACTTTTTTCGAATGGATGTCCAACAATTTTGAAAGGAAGGACGGCAGCATCGTCTACATTAAAAGGGATAACGATGCGACCCTGAAGGAATTGAAATTCAAGGAAGCTTACCTGGTAGAATATGCAGAAAACTTCGACAGCACAGGCGAGAACCCTTTGTCGGAAACGATTACATTAAGCGCCAAGGAACTGGATCTGGGTAACGGGAAGCATGTTAATGAGTGGCCCAAGAACTAATCCATCCCGACCAGTTTCAATTGCAGCACTATGTCTTTTATTGCCAAATTACACCTTGAAGGGGAAGAGGTTAATGTATTGCATTGTGGGTTCCGGCTGACCCAAATGACTGATGCTACCGGTAAACCTACGGCTGTGCCGCAAGGGGGGAGTATCAACCTGCTACTGGAAAGCACCAGTAGTTCGGACCTTTTCGACTGGATGGTAAATCCTACCCAGACGAAGAGCGGAGACATAACCTTTTATCGCCGGGATACCCTCAGCAAATTGAAAACGCTGGAGTTTACGGATGCGCATTGTGTGGATTATTACGAAACTTTCGATCATGTCGGGGATAATCCATTGCAGATCCAGTTGACGCTCAGTGCCCGTGAATTAAAATTGAACGATTCGGAATTCAAGAATAATTGGCCTGATCAGTGATTGGCGGTCGTTGCTAAAACCATTTTTCCTCCACCATAAAAGACAATCCCTTTTTTATGGCTCAATTCGTCAGTGTCAGTATCGATATTTCAGGAAAGAGCATTAAGCAATTCTCTTCTTTCAGTTTGTCGCAGGGCATCTTCGAACATCACTCCTTTCGGTTGGTGTGCCCTACGGAGGCCATAGACGGTACTTCCGGCGATCTGTTCAGTAAGTCCAAAAACATGATCGGTGGCAATATCACTATCAAGGTGGATGCGATAGGGACGAGTGGCAATCTCCAGTTTTCGGGGGTTATCACACAGGTGGAAGCGGTGCGTCACAGCGGGCATGCAGGCGATGTCATCATCACGGGGTTTAGTCCGACCATCCTGCTGGATAATGGAGCGCATTGCAAGACCTGGGAGAAAAAGGCGATCAAGAATATTGCGCAGGACGTATTATCCCACTTTCCGCAGAACTTATTGCAGCCTAAGGTAACGCCGGGGTATGGTGAGACGCTGGCCTATACCGTACAGTATAAGGAAACAGCGTGGCAGTTCCTGAGCCGTCTCAGCGCTACGTATGGCGAATGGTTGTATTTCGACGGACAGAAATTATTGCTGGGCCCTCCCCAGGGTAATAAAGCGAAACTGGTCTATGGCAGCGATCTGCATAGTTTCAATATGGCTATACAGGTCAGACCTGCCAATTTCCAGCTGATGGCCTATGACTACATGAATCATGAAGTATACAGTGGGGCGCCATCAGGCATCGAGAATAAGGCGGGGCTTAATGAACTGGGCAAACATGCCTTGCAAAAGAGTCAGCAGTTCTATGCGACGCAGCCCAAACAATGGCACAACAACTTTCTTACCAACAAGAAACAGTTGGATGATTATGTCAATACGCGGGCGTCGATGCAGGGGAGCAATATGGTGCGTTTTAACGGCAGCAGCGGCAATCCCGCAATTCAAACCGGCGGATCTGTCAGCATTCAGGGGAAGAATGTTTTCGATCAGTCGGAAAATTCCTTTGGCGATTACACGGTGATTTCCGTGAGTCACCATTGCGACGGACAGGGCAATTATTCCAATGATTTCGTCGCCGTTCCGGCGAGTATCAAAATGCCGCCGGTCTCGGTTACCGGCGAGCCGCATAGTGAGACACAAAGCGCCCTGGTCACTGATAATAATGATCCCAAAGGGTTGGGTAGGATCCGGGTACAGTTTCATTGGATGGGGGAAGGAGAAAAATCTCCGTGGTTACGGGTCACCAGTCCTCATGGCGGGGACAGTAAGGGAATGTTTTTCATGCCGGAAATCGGCGAAGAGGTGATCGTTGGTTTTGAGGGGGACAGCCCTGTCAAACCTTATATCATCGGTACTGTCTATCATGGAAAGGCGAAGACGACTTTCGGCAATAGCGGCAATGATGTCAAAGCGTTGCAGACCCGGAGTGGAAATTTCCTGATCATGAATGATAATGCAGGCAGCGTGCATGTTGCCGATGCGAAGGGGAATGATATGCTGATCGACGGGAGTGGCAACGTCAAGATCACCGCCAGTGAGTCCATTGTCCTGACCTGCGGAAATGCAAAGATCGAAATGAAAAAAGACGGCACGATCAATATCAATGGTAAGCAGATAACGACTACTGCTACAGACAAGGCGACGATGACCAGTGGTCAGGCGTCCTTTACGGCCGATGGGCAGCAAAATGAGGCGGATATGGCGGGGACGACGGCCAGCGTCAGCGGTACGCAGCAGACTAATGTAAAGGGTATGAAGACCACGGTCAGTGCGGATACAGAATTGGATCTGACGGCGAATGCCGAGGTTTCGATACAGGGACAGGCGATGGTGGCGGTGAAGGGGGCGATGATTACGTTGAATTAACCTCAATTCTTTTTTATGCAGGTAAAAATAAATCCTGATAATGTCAAAAAAGGCGCGCGGATCATTCTCCTGACACCGCTTCCTATCGGTTTTGGGAATAGCTTTCCGTTGAAGGAATCTTCCCGGGGTACAGTCACCAGCGATGGTTTCGAGAATGGCATTTTGAAGGTGCGGTTCCTCGATCAATCGGGGATGGGCATCAATACCAGATTTAACGGCGATAGTGCCCAAAAATATTTATCTGTTCTAATAATCTGATCAATGGGTAAACCTGCCGCAAGATTAACTGATATGCATATCTGCCCGATGGTTACACCGGGTTTGCCTCCTATACCGCATGTGGGAGGGCCTATAACCGGCCCAGGCTGCCCTACTGTATTGATCGGCGGCATGCCGGCTGCGGTGATGGGGGATATGTGCGTCTGTGTGGGGCCGCCGGATACGATTATCATCGGGTCGACAGGGGTGTTCTTTGGCGGCAAGCCAGCCGCCAGGATGGGGGATTCGACGGCGCACGGGGGAACGATCGCGCTGGGGTGTCCGACGGTGATGATCGGGGAGACCGGGTCGGGTGGGGCGGGGGGGCTGGGAGCGATGCCTGCTTCCGCTATTCTAAGTGCGATGTCGAACATGCCTGATAGCACGCGAGGTGTAATGGCGCAAGTCGTGGCGCTAAAACAAGCTTCGGAAAGGAGAGCCGTATTTTGTCAAATCTGTGCAACTCAAAAATAAATGGCAGGGACTGGCGTAATATATTGTCCTGAAAAGATCAATAAATGTGAAGCGCTGTATAGGGCAGCGGTCAAAGCCGTCAAGGGGGATTCAATAGAAACGACCGGAAAACCTCCCGGGGACAAAAACTTTGAAAAAGGATTGGATCAAAGGATCAAAGAACAAAAGAACGGACTATGCGGGCCGCACACGGATGCGTGGAAACGGCATCATGAAAAAATGGAGCAGTTGAAAACAAATTTGAAGAATAGCATTGATGCTTTTGATGATGGAGGCTGTAAAGAACAATTAAATAGGGATATACCGCCCGAAGTAAGATCAATGCTGGATGAAGACCTTCCCGGTGATGATACCAAAAGCCCTACTTTTGATGATGAGGAGTGCGAAGAAAAAGTGGAAAAACCTTATCGGGAAAGCAAGGGTGATAAGAGTAAAGTCCTTGCCGAAATAGGGGTTGGATTGGCATTGATCGCTATTGGCATCGCCGTCTCGGTACTATTTCCTCCCGCTGCACCCGAAGTTGCCGAAGGAGAGGCAGAAGTTCTGCCAACACTATTGGGTACAGCACCTACATCCGCGCTATAAATTAAGATACATGGAAAAGTACAAGTTAATGTATGTGGTTCTAAGCATGGATATGGTATTCCCTTTTTATGGAGATATGGGTTTAGAGATCAATGGCAAAAAATTCAGATCAGAATTAAAGGAGATTATTCTTGCGGACAGACTAAGGTCAATACATGATAAAAGAACAGAACATGAAATAATTATAGGTATCGACAATGAGATTTTCGATCTTCTTGATGAGGATGATAGAATTAGGTTCTTTCAATGGAAATCATGTCTATATTCCAGCATGTACGACGATCATTTGAATTGGTTAAGGTGGCAGCTGGTATTAAAGGACCTGATTAAAAATAAAAAATTCGAAAATTATAAACTGTTGTTCAAAAATAAGATTGAAGTACTTGTGTCAAAGTATAAAGAGGCGACGAATATGGATGAGGTCAATGGGAAGATCGAATATTATAAAAAATCGATCATGAGCGAATGGGACTTGGCTATGTTCGCCAAGCATGGGTTTAGTCTTGAAGATGAGTATTATACTCCTTTTCGATCTGTTATATATACTATTGAGCTGTATCGGTTTAAAAATTATTTCAAGTCCATTGTGAATGTTCTGGATGCGGGCGAACTGAACAACTTATTCGAGGTTGGCGGAAACATCATGAAGATTCAATATTTAAAAGATCCCGAAATGATCAATTTTTTACATCCCAATCAATTATTAGCTGAGAAATGTTGAAGATATCCAGGCAACAAATGCTCAAGATCGGGAGCGCTTACAAAGATTCTGTTAAAAGAAACCTGATAAGGTCACTTGCAGACAGGTTTGGTGATGAGCACCCAGACCGAAACATAACTCAACTGGTAGAGGATGGTATCGTCAATGGTGAAAAACTAGAAATTGTTTCCGAGGAAGACCTATTACGGTTTATTTCCCTTAATTTTTTGCCCGTAGAAATTCGAAATAGCAATTTTTTTCTGAGCGTTATTTATCTGATCCTGATCAACAAAGAATTGCCGTCGGAACAGCGACTCGATCTTGTGGAGGATCAGGTATGTAGAAGGTGTAATTTCTCATTAACCCATGCTTAAAGTCAACTACATATTATTCGATGCTGCCCGGATGGGCGAAGACATGGAGGAAGCTAAGAGGAAAAACCCGGACCATCTCTCCTTGTATAGCGGGAGAAGTGCGGTAACGCTGGCGCCTGTAGCTCCTTACTTTTTTTCTTTTCAAACCGATACTTTATTTGGACAATGGTATCTTGAAAAGGGCTGGGGTGGTGCCTGGGGTATTCTCCTCAAGTCTTCCTATGACAAGGATGAATTGTATAAGCATTTTCGCAAATTTCTGTTCGTACAAATAGAGCAAGGTGAAGAATTCTACTTCCGTTTCTATGACCCGCACGTATTAAAAATATTTTTTCCTACTTGTGATAAAGATCAGATTCTTGAATTTTTTGGCCCTGTTGATTATTTTATTACGGAGGGGGATTCACCGGAAGAAGGGATAAAATTTTGGCAGCAGAATGGCATTTTACAGCAGCGAAAATTATCTGTCAGCGAGATATTCGGGGAAGGGGTTTCGGCTACTTCTGAAAAATGAAAACAGTTTAACGTATGGACCATCATTCTTCACATCGTTCTGTTAAAGTCACCATTCCACCGGTCAGCGTTGGCATTGCTCACCTGCAATATGACGCTGCGTCAGAAAGAATTTCCGGGTGGATAGGGACGGAGCATTTTAATGAACGAGCGTTTTCAGGAGGAAGCCGTGGTCATAAGACAGTGGGTGTGAAGTTGGCCAAAGAATATCTGCATGACCAGGAAAACACACTTCAAAGTCGGTTGTCGACGACGGGCGAGAAAAAAGACGCTCACGGTAACTATCTGCAACGCGGTGGAACCATCCCCCCGGGGCATTATACCTGTCATTACATCGAGCATCACAAGAGTTTCAAAGAATGTATCAGGCTTGATCCAACGAAGGACGCCTATGCGATCTACTCTCCGTTTGCGTCAATGCCCATTTATCACCATCGCGGAGGCTTTTATATCCATGGCCACGGACCAAAAGGCAGCGATGGATGTCTGGTGCCGGAAAGCGAGCATAAAAGACGGGTATTGAACCAGGCCATTAAGAATTTTAAGGGTGTTGTCGTCCTGGAGGTCATACATGTCAGCTATATGCTGCCGGCGGAGCAGTTTGAATACAACTCTGGTCCGATGATCGGTTGAAAAACCGAGATTTTCCCCCTTGTATATCCCACAATTTTATCGTACATTTAATCTCCTCCAAAATCCTGTAAATCACTGTTTTTCAGCGGTACAAGCCCCCATCAAGACAAACCCTTTTGATCCTTGTACGGTTCAATCCCGGCTCCTTTATAACTGATTAGTTATCAATTTTTTATTTTAAAGTGCGGAAGTATGCAAATGGAATTCTATTCCCTGCCCCTGGTGCTGGAAAGAGTGATGCGCAAACAGGAACATCCCAAATGTACTGTCCAGCAATCGGTCAGGCAACACCTGCATCTGCTGCTCACCACCGCTTTCGGGGAATTTCCCGGAGATGAGCGCTTCGGGTGCGGCATCTGGGATCACGACTTCGATAATGTCACGAGTGCCCACAAACTGCGGGAGATAATCCGCCTTTCCCTGCACCAATCCATTCTGGAGCAGGAGCGGCGCCTGGGCAATCCCCGGGTAGAAGTCCTGCTGAGACAGGAAGAAGTGCCGGACGGCCAGGCGCGGCATCATATCAAAAAGAAGATAGATATCACCATCGCAGGGACGTTGACGCTGACCAATGAACGATTGACCTTTAGAGATAGCTTTTTCGTAGGCCCTTTGTCATACTAAACCGAGCTAATAACGAATTACACCGATGCAGGAATCCAGGGACCATATCAAAGCCCGATTGCTAAAGAATGCCGCGCGAGCCTGGGGACTTACGGAGACGGAAGCCGAAAACAATTTCGATCCGCTTGTCTCCATGTTATTGTCTGCCTGTTCTGCTGAATTGGAGAAGATCTCCGGGGAAATCCATGCCTCACGTGCACGGGTCCTCGAGAGGATGGTGCAGCTTTTATCCCCGGACTCACTGACCGGCGCGTTGCCCGCCCATGGCGTCGCCACTGCCACGCCGATAGACCACCGGATGGAGCTCAAAGAAGATGCGCAATTTTATAGTTCCCGCAAACTACAGCCGCAGTCGGAGAATGAAGATTCGGCTACCAGGGACATCTATTTCTCTCCCACGGCCAGTTTTGGCCTTACCAAAGCTTCGGTATGCTATATGGCGGCAGGCAATACCCTTTACCAGGTGAATAATTTCGTCAATAAAGAAGTAGTTGCTCTTTCTGAACCCGGCCGCGAGTTGCCGGCTTCAACCTTATGGCTTGCCATCGACCAGCCGGGCACCAGCCTTCGCAACACCCTCTTTTATTTCGACCTTCGTAATGAGAACGCCAGGCAGATCTTTTATCATCAGCTTCCGAAAGCTACATGGTATTGGAATGAACTGCCCCTTTCCCATACCGCAGGTTACGGCGACCGGAACATCAGCGGCGAACAAATCGATCTGGAGACGACGCTTAACCGCGATGACGATACCAGCGGTAAGATATGCAAGCACGTCAATTCTTTGTACAAGTCCCGATTTATCACGCTCGTGGATGACAAAGACCTTACTGCCAGCCAGGATAATGTACTGCTCGCATCGATGATCGCGGAGTCCTTTCCGGGCAAAGCGCTTCAGCAGGTACAAAAGACGCCGCTCCGCTGGATATGCATCGACTTTCCCCCGACCATCACCAGCCGGATGCTGCAGGATGTGGTCTGCGTAATGAACTGCTTTCCTGTCGTCAACAGAAGGTTGCATGATTTTACATTTCGTCTGCAGGAGATGCTGAACATCATACCGCTGCAGACAGACGATATTTTTCTTGATCTGGCAGAGGCAGGTGATGATGAAGGACGTTTGCTGAACATCCGATCATTCGACAACCACAGTGACGAATCCTTCGCCCTGCTTTTGCGGAATGGTGGGGTAGGGCGCTTCGATGCCCGCGATGCGGGTGCCATAACAGATTATCTCGTACAGTTGCTGCGGGATGAAAGCGCTGCCTTTTCCACTCTGGGCAATGATTTCATGAACGCCGAGATGAGACAGCTTCAGCAGATCATCAACAAGCTGGAACAGCGATTGCATTCCGGTCAGTCGCAACGTGAACAGACGCCTTATCTTGTTGTTCGTAATAATGGCAAGACTCCCTGGCAGAATATTTTCATTCGCTATTGGAGCACCTGCGGTACGGGAGGAAATAACATCAAGTCCGGTTACAAACTGAGGCTATACAAGGGAGGTGGATTACAGAATAATCAATTGGTACTCGTTACCACCACCCAGGGAGGACGGGACAAACTGGGCGCGACAGACAGGGTATTGGCTTATAAAAGCGCACTGCTGTCCAGGGACCGTCTGATCACCGCGGAAGACATCAAGGCTTTTTGTCATTATCAACTGGGACAAAGGGTCCGTAAGATCGACGTACAAAAAGGTGTCCGGAACTATCCCGACCAACAGCAAGGTTTTGAAAGGACTATCGATGTGACGATCGATATCGACCGGAATGCGTATGATGAAATGTCCGAACGGGGAGAAATCTCCTTCTGGAAGGATAACCTGACGCTGTTGCTGGAGGAAAAATCGACGGCTCTTACGCCTTACAGAGTATTTATACAAGAGACGGCCTGACTAACGACGGAATATGGAAAATTATACGCTGATAGAATTATTGCAAAAAGAAATCCGGCGCACTGGTTGTGATGCCAGGGCAGAGACCCTGTTTGCGCTGGCCCTTGACCAGGGGCTGTCCGATGAGGACTTTATGGTCAGCTGTGATCAGCTGTTCTATCGCGAGTATAGTAAGGACGTTGTTTATACCGAGATCAAGGAAGATGCGCGCAAGGCATCCCTCCTGCAGGTTCATCTTTCCCGTAGCGGTATATATGATCAGTTGCCTGAGGGGCTTTTTTTCCAACCCCGCGAACAGGCATACAGAGAGACGACTGCCGCCGCTATGGCGGCCGATCACAAAACGAATAAGAAAAAGGAAGAAGGGATCCGGCGATTCTTTCAGCCATTGGAAAATGATTTTTTCTGGCAGAAGGTACAGATCGAGAAGGAGGAGAGTCGCCTGCTGGAAGGATTGCAGTCCGGTATGTTGAACGACTATTTTTCGACGTTTTGGGGCATCCCTTCCAATATCCCCCGCGAATGCGTGGTTCCGCTGCTCATTCTGTTGCCGCACGCTTACAAGATCGCAGGTAATCTTTTTCTTACCGGTCAGTGCCTTCAGCAATTGTTGCAGGAGGAAGTGCAGGTCAGAAAGGTGAGAGCCAAAAGCACGGATACGGCCGCCGGACAATTGACAGGGCTGGGCGACAGCCAACTGGGTGTCGATATGGTCTGCGGCAGCCAATTCCAGGAAGATTATCCCGTGATAGAATGGACGATAGGTCCGCTTGCAGGTTCCCGGGTCCACGATTATCTGGCCGGCGGCCGGCGGCATAGCTTGCTGGAAACCTTTACCCGGTTTTTTATTCCGGCGGGGGTCTATACGGAACTTCGCATCCTGCTGCCGGACGAACGTCAGCATATGGTGCTGCGAGCAGGCCAGGAACCTATACTGGGGTATTCCAGTGTGTTGGGATAAGATCACCATGAAAGAAACACTATAAAATATTGAACCGGCAAAATGGAAAAAGTGATCACTAGCGAAATGACCAAATTATTGATTGTCCTCGGTGCGGGGGTGGCAGCGCTTGCAGTGGCTGTTGGCAACCTGATCGCGAAGGCCCGGGGAAGTTTCAAGCCCTATCAAAAGGCCACTATCATCTATCTTCTGGCAGCTCTCTTCTTTTTTGCGGTTGTCGCCCTTGCTGCTTATCCGCCTCTCTTTGACCGGCCCTTTACTGTCCTGCTTCTGTTTCAAGCCTATTTTTTGCTAATGGGTATCGCCCATCTCTACGGTATGCATCAATACCTGAAATGGAGCGGCGGGAAGAACAGCTTTTTACCTGAAATGCTCTTCACCTGCCTGGCAGGACTTTTTGGCTGCATCGGGTTCCTTCTTGTTTATCATTTCGTCAATCGCAACGGGTTGCAATTTGTCATGGCGGGTAGCATCTTGCTGTTCGTTTTGCCATTTTTGGTTTATTACACTTTCCGCGTGGCCCTCGATATACCACCGAAAATAATAAAAGAATGGTTTTACCCTGTCAACCAGGAGATCGACGAGCCGGAAGATAGTAAAATGAAGAACCTGCTGGTCATCAGCTTTGAGTTCCAGAAACAGACGAGTGATCCTCACTTCACCAATTTCAGGGCTAAGGCCCCGGTAGATATGGACTTCGGGCAGTTGTTTTACTATTTTATCAATGACTATAACGAACGACACAATAACAGTAGGATACATTATGTGGATCCCGCGGGGGAACCGCACGGATGGATATTCTATAAGAAATCCAAATGGTACACCGTCATCACGCAATATGTCGATGCCGAGAAGACCATTTTCAATAATAAGATTAAAGAGAACGACGTCATCATCTGCGCACGTTCAGTTAATATGTAACAGGAAAAAAAAGTTGTATGCAGGAAAATAACTACTTACCCGTCAATTGGGTCGATGGAATGAAGATCAATAAATCCCATTTCGTCGCGCAGGACAATGCTATGCTGTTCAGGCTCGCCCAGGTGGCGGGCAGCATGCTGAATACTTACAATTATGGGCTGCTGCCCTCGGATACCGGCGCTCCGGGATTGAAATTATTCCTCAGCACGGACAACCAGCAAAGAGTCCAGGTTCGCATCCAGCAATGTAAGGCCATCACGGCCGCGGGATATTACATTCAGTTCCGCGAAGATACCGCTCTCAGCGGTACCAACCTCCAGGCCCCGGTCCTCAGCAGCCCTGCCCCCCTTAAAGAGCTCAAGGGCAGATCCCCGATGTTCTATGTCGTACTGACCGTACAGCCCTACCAACGCTTGCCTTATGGATCTGCTGACCCTGGCGAATTGCCTCCCCGCATCCCTTATACCCTTCCATTCTATGCCGTCGATCTCATTCCCGTAGAAGATTTTACGCGTAATAAACTGGGTGGTTTTCAGCTTGCCCTCGGAAAGGTCAGAATGGAAGAAGGACGTGCCCAGCTGGAAGAGGATTATATCCCCCCCTGTCATTCGGTCGCCAGCCATCCCGATCTGCTGGAGATCCATGCGGCAATGGAGCAATTCCTTGGGAAAATGGAATCCTGGTCGCTTCAGATCATTCAGAAGATTATCCAGAAGAAACAAACGAATGATATGTCCGTGATCGTTCAAAAAATGTGCGAGCATATTGTCGTCTTTACGTCTTCTCAGCTCGCCGAATTAAAAACATTCGGTCTGGTTCAACCCCCTGTCTGGCTGGTCGGCAAAGCGTCTTCGCTGGCGCGGCTGATCAAAAATACGCTGGACCCCTACCTGGGCAGCGGTAAGGAGGAACTGATCAATTACTTTACGGAATGGTGTAACATTAGCCAGGGAGAGCTGGAAGGCGCCATTGTGGCCCTGGCCAATTATCAATATGACCATCTCGATATCAACAGTTCCATGGAGAAAATGACTTCCTTCACAAAAATCCTTTCCAGGCTGTTCCAGCAGCTGGCCCGGTTGGAATATATCGGAAAACGAAAAGAAACGGGCATTTTTGTCAAAGAGGAGGTGATTGCCACGGCGCCGGAGCAGTCCGCCCCCAAGCGCAGGAGCTTCCTGGCGGACTAAACCGATTACGTCATTTATATATTTTCAACTTCTACAAATATGCAACAGATATTGAATAGTCAGGACAGGAACCAGGCCTTTCTAAAATTCCTGCTGTTTTTCCTGGTGACGCTGGTACTGGCCATCCTGGCAGTTTATTTCGATTACCGGCTACCCATCAGGGAGAACAGGATGTTACAGGAGGAAGCCGGTCTGCAGCGGAACCAGGACGAGAACCAGGACAAATTTGCTGTTAAAATGGGGGAAGCAGTCCTCTTACTCGACTCCCTCGACAAGCCCGGCGGAAATCCTGAGCAGGTTGACGACGCAATAAGTGGGAAATTGACTGAACTTTCGCAGCTCAGGATCGATGACAATACTTCTTACGGCAAAATTGATAAGGCAGTCGTCGACCAGTTCTATTCACTGCAACGCGCCAAAAAACAATTGCGGGAGACCATGGCTAAAGCTGCGCAGGCGAATCAATATGAGTCACAACTTAACGATCTGAGGACTCAGCTGACGCAGGCTAATGCCGATCTGGATGCCTATCGGAGGAGCGCTAAATAAATCCAGTGCGCATCCTCTTCACCATCCTGATCTTGCGGTTGATATGGCCGGGAAGCGTTGCTACCTGTCAACAACCGGCAGCACAGCAGCGGCCGGCCAGCATTTTTGATGATCTCCCCGTTGACAACGCCGCGACCCGTTCCGTATTATCTCCCCACGAGAATCCCCAGCGTAAGATCAGGGACAATGTGTTCGTCGCTGCTGCCTTTGACAAAACTTCGTGCTATCTCGGCGAACAGATCATGGTTACCTATCGCCTTTATACTGCCCTCCAAAGCACCAGTACTATCCTAACTCAACCTTCCCTGGAGGGGTTTAGCTCGAGGGAAAATGACCCGGGTGAAGAAGACGAGAGACATAAAGAAATAGCCGGAAAGGAATACCGGGTATTCACCATCTGGCAGGTTCGCCTGACGCCGCTGCAGACAGGCCGGTTGACCCTGGACCCTTTACAGGTTAGCAACGAGGTTAGCTATACTGCTGCTGATGGCAGGGTACAGTCTTATTCAGGTTCCGTTGCCAGCAACAGGCCTGTCATTACCGTCCTGCCCCTGCCTGCCGCGGGCCGGCCGGGCGATTTCACCGGGGCTGTAGGTCGCTTCCGGCTGCAGGGCCGCCTGATGGATCCCACTGTCGCGGTGGGGGAGATCGACACCCTACACCTGGAAGTCGTGGGGGCCGGCAATTTCGATAATCTCCCTGTGCCGGCAGTGCAATGGCCGGAAGGAGTACATGCCCTGGCGCCTGTTGAAAAGTGGTTCCTGCGAAAAAATATCTTCCCACCTGCCGGCGAGAAGACTTTTGATATTCCTTTTATCGCCGCACATCCGGGTCATTTTGTTCTCCCACCCGTGATTCTCCGGTATTTTGATCCGGCTACTAGCGGGAATGCCTGTGGGCTAGCTCGTACCGAAAGCCTCTCGATCCGGGTAACACAGGCAGCGCCGACGGCAGCACGGACCACCGATCCTGGCGGCACAAAGGGAATCACTTCGGGATCCGGTCATCGACCGGGTTGGAAATCGTTGCTGCTATTTTTCATGGTAATGTCCCTGTTAGTGATCATCATAGTGCTGGCCCGTCACCGGTCGATGCACCGGGATGCAGTAACTGAGTCACCGGTTGAACTTTCAACCGATATTATAAAAGCACCGGATTTCCTGGCCCAACTTAGCCGTATCGACGCTGATCCCGATACGCTGTCGTATATCTCTGAGCTCAAAAAACTGTTGCTGGCCTTTCTGCGGCAAGAACTGAACGTCGACATGTCCGCGGAAGAAGATCTCATCAACCTTTTACAAGAGAAGGATAGCCTGCTGGCTGTGAAAGCAAGGGCTGCATTGGCCAGTTGTAACGAGCTGCTTTATTCGCCTTTTTTAGTGAGCAGCGAGATCCGCAGCGAATTGTCCTCTGGCATCGGAGACCTACTCGGAAGACAAAAGGCTGATGCAAGCGCTGCAAAAATAGAGTTACCCATTTAAATGATTATGTATGGACCGCAAAGAAGCCCTGGAATTTTTGGAACTACCTGAATTCGCTACTCCCGATGAGATCAAGGAAAGACTGGAGAGCAGACTTGCTTATTTCGAGAATTTGAGTGAGAAGGCGCCGAGCGACTTTGTCCGCCGGATACATGCCCGGAACGTGGTCAAGGTGAAAGATATTATGCGGTATTCAAAATCATGGCCCGCTGCGCCTGCCATCCCGTCCGTTGCTACGCCAAGTCAGCCTGAATTGATTCAACCATTCCAGCCCGAACCCGAACCTACGCCAGAACCCGAACCCGAGCCCACGCCAGAACCGCAGTTCGAACAGAAGTCCGAACCTCAATCCGAGCCCACACCCGAACCGGAGCCCCAACTGGAACCTGAACGGGCGCCCGAACCTGCACCTGTGGACATTCCGGAACAGCCGGCTTCACCGGAGCCTGTGCATATGCCTGAGCCCGAGTCCGAGGCTGAGCCTGAGCCTGAGTCCGAGGCTGAGCCTGAACCTGCGCCTATCGCATGGCTCATCCGGCACACTGAGAATCAGTCCAGCACCACCTTTCCTCTTTTTCCTGGCAAGAACTACCTGGGAAGAAAGGCAAAGCCCGGTCTTTCCCCTTTCGTCACCGTGGAAGAAGATCCCTATATCAGCAAAGTTCACGCCGTTATCCTCGCGGAGGGGGAAGGCCCTTATAGCTTCTACCTGGCGGATAATTCTTCGCTGAATGGCGATAAAGCCAGCACTAACGGGACATACCTGAATGGCAACGATGCACGGATCTCTTCGAAAGTGCGGATCAGAGCCAATGATACCTTACAGATCGGGATCACCAAATTGCTGTTGAAATATAACGATACCTCTCTCGATGACATGCTGAAGGAAGTAGCTGGAAAAGATTATATGCACACTGTCATTATCGATGTGCTGTGACCCTTACAGCGGGATCCTGAAGTCACCGACCTGGTTCATTTGCCCTTCCGAAACGGTCAGTTTTCCGGTATAAGTGACGGATTTGTTAACGACGCTGACCGCCTGGATGACGTAATCACCCGGCGGGAGCCGAGCTCTCAATGTCTTGCCGCTCTCCAGCACTCCATAGTCAAACCGATTGATACTTACCTGGCAGGTTTGTGTTGTCGTCAACAACAGAAGGTATTTTTGGGCATTGGTACCTGACGGCTGCTTGTTCGAATTGGTCTCCGTATTCCGGTGACTTTTCTTGTCCGGTGCATTTGGGGACGTTGTTGCGCCTTCATCTCCGGTTGCTGTTCGCTGAACGGCTGTTGTATGCTGCGCATTGGTAACGGGTTGCTGTGTCGCAGCTGCATTCGGCGCGGGTGGGGATGATACTGGCGCAGCGGTTGGCACGTTGGAGACGATAGATACTGAATCTGCCCGTGTAGTAGGAATAGCCAGTTGCTCTTTCTCAGAATGGTTGCGGAAATAGATGAACAAGGCGATACCCAGCAATACAGCTGCTGCCCCTACGGCAATTTTCAGATAACCGACCCAACGCTCATGCGAGATTACCCGGCGTTCACGGGGTACAGTGGACTTTTTTTCAACGGGCTCATCTTCCATTGCAACTGAAAATCTGCGTTCCAGCGCGCCGGTGGTTCTGACTGTTTGGCTGTCTGTAACGGCAACCGGCGGTATATCGACCCTTCTTTCCGGTGGATTGCGGTGGAGCAGCACGATCAGTTCCTCTGCCTTCTGGGCCCGTTCGCGCGCATCTTTGATAATGCAATGGATGACGATATCCAGGAAGGGTTGCGGCAATTCTCTGATCTTTTCGGGCAATTCCGGGGCCATAATGTTCGTCATAATCTGCTCGGAGCTATCCTGCTCGCTATTCTTGAAAAGGATTTTTCCGGTTATGACCTCAAAGATGGTGACCCCCAGCGACCAGAGGTCCAGATTGTAGGAGATCTTTTCCTGAATGCCATACTTTCTGACATTCAGTTGTTCGGGTGCCATATATGGAATGGAAACCACCAGGGCCGAAGAACTGTGGTTATTAACGGAATCTGACTGCTTGCTGATGCCGAAATCCGTGATTTTCGCGACAGGCCCCTCAATGGTTTCCTTGATCAGGATATTAGCCGGCTTGATATCCCGATGGATGATGCCGTTCTTATGCAGGTATGCCAATCCGTTCAACACATCATTGATGAGTTTCTTCAGCAACTCATCCGAGTGGTGGGCGGCATAATATTCGGACAAATTGCCTCCGTCCAGCAATTCCATGACGCAGATCTGCGTAATCTCCTTTTCCCCGAAGGCATTTTCTTTTTCTATTTCTTCGATATCCAGGTAACGGCAGATATTCGGATGGTCCAGGTTGACGACTCTTCTGATTTCAGCGATCGGGCTATACCGCTCGGAAAATTCTCCGGTCTTATAAATTTTCAAAGCTACCCAGCGATTAAGTTTCCTGTCGAATGCCTTATATACCCGTGAGAATCCTCCTTTACCGATCAATCCTGTCTTTGGATTATACTCATACCTGTTGAACAAGGAAATGTGTTCTTCCTTTTCTCCTTTCGGTGTGAGGCTTGCGGCTGGGGCAGAGGTATACGCCGGGGAGGCGGGTTGGGGTGGCGCCGGCGGAGGAGTGGCGATAGGCACGGGTGGGGCGGTTGATGGCGCCGGCGTTCGGGGTAATACCTGCGTGTCATCGCCGGCCGCGGGCTTGGCTGGTGAGGCGAGCACCTGTGTATCGTCGGGAGTCTCCGCGATCTGTCTTGCTGCCGCGGGCAAAACCCTTGTATCCTCGTTGTCTTCCGCCATCTTTTCTTCCGGTGACCAACCGGGACGGAGCACCAGTATCTGAGTATCGTCATCAGCGGCCGTATCGACTGTCGTATCGGGCAATGGAAGGGGATCGGAAGCCGGAATTGCGAGGATCGCCAAAAGTTCTTCCGCGCTTTGAGCCCGGTGGCGGGCGTCCTTCACCAGGCAGCGGGCAACAAATTCTGCATAGGGAGAGGGTAGTTGACGAACTCCTGCGGGCAACTCAGGTGAAAGGATATGCTGGATCACCTGTTCCCGTGAATCTTCAGGACCGCCTTTGAATAGCACCTCTCCACTGATAGCCTCATAAACCGTCAAGCCCAGTGACCAGTAATCTATATTGGCTGAAATCTTTCCGTCGATACCATATTTGCGGGGATTGAATTGTTCCGGGGCCATATAAGGCACAGATACGACGAGGGCAGAGAAGTTTCCATCCTGAACGGCTGCTTTGGCCATTCCGATGCCGAAATCAGTGATCTGTATCACGGGTCCGTCCGGCTGTTCTCTCACCAGCAGGTTAGAGGGCTTGATCCGCCGGTGGATGATGCCCCGGTCATGCAGATAGGATAAACCCTGCAGGATGTTCCTGAGTAGCTTATTCATGATTTCCGGGCTCGCGTGGTCACGGTAATAGGATGTAAAGTTTCCGGCATCCACCAGTTCCTGGATGCAGATCTGCATTTTTTCCTTTTCTCCGAAGGAGTCTTCCCGCTCGACTTCGGCGATGTGCAGATAGCGGCATAGATTGGGGTGCTGAAAGGACATCATTCTTTCGCTGTCCCCGACAGGCGCTTTTGTCTCGGCCGGATCGCTGCTGCGATAGATCTTTACAGCCACAGGCAGACTTATGGTCGTATCGATGGCTCTGTATACCCTGGACAGTTCTCCTTTACCCAGAAGGTCTGCCTGGGGATGATATTCGTATCGGTTGAAAAGTAACATGGGTCAATGTTTATGGCTTGAATTCGTATCCTTCGAGCGGATTTTTCCCGAGTCTGCGGCGGGGTGCACTTTTACCGCCCCTGCGACCACCGTATCTGCCTTCACAACCGTGTCCTTTTCTGCTACAGTGTCCTTTATAGCTGTCGTGTCTGCCATATGGTTGACGGGCACGACGTCATAGATAACTTTTTTCTTACTGAAATAATTTTCCTTTATGATAAAGGCTGCGGCTCCTGTAAGCAGCAAGAGCAGCAGCACCCATCCGATAGTTCTTGCCCTGTGTCTGGCGCGTTTTGCGGTCCGGGTACCGGCGATCTCCTTTTGTTCCAGGCCTATCCGGATAAGATACATGGAATAATTATCTTTCGTCTTATCGTAGCAGAACTGCTGGAAGGATTTCAAAAGGTCGATGTCTCCCCGATCATTTTGCTGCAAAAGGAACAACAATTCCCTTTCTCCGATATTTTCCATCAATCCATCCGTACAAAGCATAAAATAATCTCCATCCCGGATGTCTTCAATCCACCCTCCCTCTGCTTCGGCTGTGGTGTCATCTGCTTTAACGGCCTTCAGCAACAAGTTTTTCTGGGGATGTTCCCGGGCCTCCGCTTCCGTTAATTCCCCGCTCCTTACCAGAGAACTGACCAATGAATGATCCTCCGTGCGGTAAAGAATTTGACCAGACCGGATTTGGTAGACCCGGCTGTCTCCACACCAGGCAACGAAAGCGCTTTTCTCATTGATCCATAAGAGGGTGAAGGTGGTGGCCATATCCGTATTCAACGAGTGCAATGACGCATAATCCACCAGTTTTTGCCGGGCATCCTCCAGCAACCGGTTGATCAGCGGTACACCGACATCTGCGCTTCCTGCCTTCAGCAGGGAAGTGCCCACCGATTCCGATACGATCCGGCTTGCCACTTCACCGTTCTCCGAGCCGCCCACGCCGTCGCAGACGATAAAGATTCTGTCATCAGGAGAGGCAGTACCCGGCACGGGCCACAGGTAGTCTTCCTGATTCTTCTTTGACCCGATCTCATGAAGATAATAGATATGCGTTAGCGTCATTGTCTGGCATATTTTTTCAGCTGGTCCACGAATTTTTTATTGTTCCGAAGATCGGCCAGCAATTTGTCTTTTTTGAAGTCACTGTAATTCACTGTCTTCGTCTGGAAAGATTTTTCAAACCATGTCAGCGATTCATCCGCCTTGCCCTGCAAGGCTACTGAAGAGGCGATACCATAGGATGCGAGACCATTGGTACTGTCTTTCAGATAGGCCATCTGGTAAAAGGCATAGGCAGAATCATATTTTCCCGTATGCAGGTACAACGTACCCATTTCGAGGTTAAAGGAGGGGAGAGCAGTATCCAGCCTGAGGGCCATCGACCGTGTATAAAAGGGCAGCGCTTCCGGGTAGTTCTGCATCTGGTAATGGCAATAGCCCTGTTTATAGATGGCATCGGGTACCCGGCCTACCGTATCAAGCCGGGCGGCGCTGGCATATTGCGGCAATGCATTGTTAAGGTCTTTCTTGTCCTGGTAAGATTTGGCGAGTACATAGTGCCAGTTATAATGATTGTCTTCGAGGCTGAGAGCCTTGGTCAGGTCGTCGATGGCGTCTGACAACTGGCCTTGGCGGTAATAGGCCACGCCGCGGTTGTAATAGGCTTCGGCAAAATTCTTATTGGCCCGGATAGCGTTCCTCGCATTGGCGACAGCCTTTTCATCATCCCCCTGCTGGTAATAAGCTTTGCTCAGTGCATTATAGATATCGGCCAGTATTTCAGGACTAAACGAATTTTTGCTGTTCAGCGCAATCTTCAGCGCGTTTTCATAGGCAACGGAGGCATTGGCGTAATCATGTAAGGCCAGATCAGCATCCCCTTCGCCTTTGCCCGCCATTACATCCTGCGGGTTCAGTTGGATCGCATGTTGAAAACTCTCTATCGACTCGTGGTATTGGGCAATCCGGTATTGGGCCAGCCCCCGCCGGTACCACGCTTGCTGGTATGCCTTGTTGAGGAGGATCGCCCGGTCATAGCTGGTAATAGCCTCATTAAATTTAGCCAGCGAATAACAATATTCGCCCCTTCTAAAGGGGTACAAGGATGAAGAAGTGTCGATCGAAATAGCGTAATCGATCAGGATGATAGCCGAATCCGTGACATTGCTGCCATACCTGGCGTCCGCTCTCCCGTACAATTGTTCGGCATACCCGTTCACTATCCGGCAACTGTTGCTGTCCAGGCCCTTCGACCGGGCGGTACCAAAATCGGCTGAGGCGGCAGGCACCTTGTTCGTCTGCATCTCACACCTGCCGCGGTTGTACCAGGCCACGGGATTTGTACTGTCGATACGGATGCTGGTGGTAAAGTTGCCAATGGCAGAATCCGGCTGGCTCTGGTTGTATTGCAAAAGGCCCTTGCCGATGTAGATGTGGGCAGCCTTCGGATTGACGACCAGGGCTTCATCCAGGTCGGCAATGGCGTCCTTGGGCCGGTTGAGCAGCACATGAAGCTCCGATTTGCGTTCGTAAATGCTCATGTCTTCGTCGTCGATTGTGAGATATACCTTGTAATCGGTCAGCGCTTTATAGTATTCGCCGGTATGCGTCAGCAATTCGGCCCTGCAGCGTATGGCCGCAAGATTGCTATTGTCCAGGTCGATGGCCCTGGAATAATCATCCAGCGCTCTTCCTATGTTCTTCGAGCTTTCGGTCATTTGTTCATAACACCTGCCACGTTCCAGGTAAAAGTCAGAGTTTGTTTTGTCTTTCTCGATGGCGGCATTATATTCTTTGACAGCTTCTTTGTACAGGCCGTTGTTATATTTTTCCTGCAGTTCTGTGAGGATACGGTATTTTTTCGTGAGGTCACGGATCTGGGCGTCATAGTTAGCTGATTCCTCCGGCTTTGTCTTTATCGCGTTATTGTAGTCCTCGATGGCCTCCTTATATTGTCGGTTTTTAGCCTCCAGTGCAGCCTTTTCTGTTAATTTTTTGAATAACTGGTTAGCATTCTGGGCAGCCAGTGCTATTTCCTCATTGGTTTTCTTGATTTTCACGCGCACCTCCCGGGAATTCTGATCGAGTTCCTGAGCTTGGTTGTAATTTTTAAGTGCAGTGATAAAATCCTGTTTGTTGAAAGCGGCATCTCCCAGCGAAATCAATTTCTTCAACCGCAACTCGTCCTCCCTGTCCTTTTCCATCATGATCCTGGTGGTACGCTGCTGTTCTTCTTCGTCGAAGCTCATTTGTTTTTGTATGGCTACGGCGCTGTCCTGCGCTGTAGCGCCCGCGGCGAGGTTCAGCTTCATCATTTCATGTTTGACAGGCATGTCGTTCAGCACATCGCCGACTGTATCTGCCGGGTTGAAAAATCCCAGTCGCACAATGTATACGTGCCATTGGTTCTTATCTTTTTCGGCCTTGATCTCTGCCAGCCGATTAGTGAGAATATACGGCGAATCAATCCCTGAGTGTTTACCCGAGAAAAGGGAATTGAAGTAGACCTTTATATAGATATTGTCTTTTTTCTTAACATTGGATGACCGGATATTCGTAAAGCCGATCGAGGCCGAATCGGTTTTGGAATATAAAAGATCCAGGTCTTTCAGATATTTGTCGACGATTTCTTCTGCGGCCTCGGTTGAGGTCTTGGAAGCAGGGCTGATATCGTCTTCCACCTGAACCAGGGAGTCCCGGAAGATCTGGTTACGGCTGGTAGAGTAGCTGGAATGAATACTCTCCGCAATTTCCTGCGATTCAAATGCAGTGCTGGAAATCGAGTTAAACAGTTCGTTCAGCTCCTTTTTGATGATCGACTCGGCTTTGTAGCGGATTTCGATCGCGTCGCGATTGGACAAAGAATCCTGCGCCAGGCCTTCGCGAGCAGCGAAAAGAACAGGTGTCAACCATACTAAGAATAATAAGGGTCTCATAATCAGGGTTTAATTGCAATTTGCCAAAAGGCGTTATAGGGATTTAGTTAGTCTTCCAGTAATTTTCTTTCATAGCGTAGCTGCTCTTCCGGGGAAACCGGCCGGATACTGGTAATCAGCCAGCCGGCATTTTTTGTCTCCCGCTCAAAATGCTCCACAGTAAAGATCCAATCGGGCACCTGCAGATAATGGTAACAGATAGATTTTACCGCAACGAATTTGATCTGATCGGTCAAAACTCCCTGGTAGAATTCATTGGAATAGGGGCGACCGAAATAACGACTGGAGAAAATATCCGGCAGGTTCCGTTTGTCGGCAAAATCCCTTTCCAACTCTGCGAAATAGGTCTCATTAGCCGTCGGTTGTATGAACAGCCGCTTGTTGTCCGTCCGGATTACCGCAGCCGCGGTACCCGTTCCCGGCTGTAGTTCCGGGCATGGTTTGACCGTCTCGATGACCCATTCGGCGGTGTGGTTGGCATTGACAAGCAACCGCAGGATAAGATGTATTTCGAGGGAGGCGGAATGGTACAGGAATTTGCAATTAGCCTCCGCAAACCAGTGTGCGCCATAAAAGTCCAGGATCCGGGGACGCACCGGGTCTGTTACGCTGCGGATAAATTGCGTTACCTGGGAGGTATCCCAGGACTGATTGGTCGCATTGAACAGGCTCCTGATCATTTCATCTCTGGTCTTGACGAAAGGACGTTGGTGCGATTCATAGAAACGGCGGATTTCCGAACTGCTATCATTGTTGAACCGGTGGATGAACTCGTCCAGTTGGATCACCTTTGCCAGGAAGAGGAGTTCCCGGGACCCTTCGTCATTGACGAAGACCTGTGCAGGGCATCGGACCATGCTGAACAAGAGCAGCAGCAGGAGATAAGCGGCGGGACGAAGAACTGTGTTTAGCATGTTTTCCGGGGTTAAAGTGATTTCATTTCGTGCCTACTACACCTACATCCGACAATAATACGTCCCATATCTTTTGTGTTGTCCCTTCATAGCTTTTATCATACGTCTTCAGGACAACCGTTGCGTTCTTGTAGGTAACGTCGCTGTAAACGAGCTTACCGTCCTTATATCCCTTAAATTCCTGTTCGAATGAGACCTGGCCGTAGAAATTTCCGTCCGGGCCGGGTTTAAGATCACTTACATACTGGACATGTGTCCAGCTGATTTCGATCTTATCATACTGGATCATCTTCACGCGGTTGAGATAGCTGCGGATCTTCTGGCGGGAGATATTGTTGCGGTTATTGGAAGAGGTCTCCACCATCGCATTTTCGTTAACGAATAAAGTGAGGGCCTGCGAAATGGCTTTATTGAGCTCTTCATGATCGGCGTTTTTGTCACACAGAACACGCAGGTAGTCTGTGAATTGCCGTGTCTTTTTTTCGGCTTTGTCCTCGAATTCCTTTCGGGGCACCTGTCCGATCAATGCTGAAAGGCTTATATTCCCCGGATTGTCCGCAGAGTTGCTGCCAGGGATAGGGGCGGCTTTTAGCAATCCCGCCTGCGCGTCCGCCAACACCGTGGCGGCGATACTGGCCGGCGCGAAAAGTTTCACGGCGCCGTTGTGATAGATGAGGGCAACCATATCCCTTTTGTCCATCCTGACGGTATCAGGAAGGTAGATATACTGGCTGTCTTCCCTGACAACCGTTGTTTCCAGGAAAGTATTTTGAATGGTATATAGTCTGTCTTTGACCCTTGGGGTATCTGCCGGCCTAAGAAATCCGGCAAGTCTTTGATTCGTTCTGGCATCGCTGGAATCCAGACGGCCAGGGACCAGGTAGTCACCTTTGGCATTGAAAAGGAGCAATATTTTACTGGTCGGCAGAAAGAGGGGCGGAGAAGGCTTATCAGCGGGGCTGAACTTTACCATATTGAAAGTCAACTCCATAATTTTTCCCTGCCGGGCTTCATCGCCCATGTATAGCTTGTCCTGAGAGAGGACAACGGTAGGAATGATCAATAAAAGCCAGCAAATGGTTAAATGGTTTACGGGGGCCATAAGTCTAAGTGATTAGGGTTGTATGAGGTACGAGCAGTCGGGGTACGGCAACGTGGGACCAAAATAGCCCTGCGGACCTTCAAGGAGTGGAATTTTGAATAGAGAAGAACAGAAATATATAAAAAAAAACCGAGATGACTACTATTCCAGTCATTATTTTATCGGGATGTAGAGAATTTTCCCCCTTTAGACCTTGAAAGAGAGCTGTTTGTGCCGATAGGTAACTGCGCACGCAATTTGTACAAATACCCATATGCCAAACCCCAACGTACTTGACGACAATCTCCACTGGTACAAAGATGCGATCATTTATGAACTGCATATCAAAGCGTTCTGTGACGGCGATGCGGATGGTATCGGCGACTTCCAGGGACTGCTGCAGAAGCTGGATTACCTGCAGGACCTGGGGGTGACGGCGATCTGGCTCCTCCCTTTTTACCCTTCCCCGCTCAAAGACGACGGTTACGATATTGCCGATTACTACAATATCAATCCTTCTTATGGGGATGTCCCCCTGTTTAAGCACTTCATGAAAGAGGCGCACAAACGCAACCTGAAAGTCATTACGGAGCTCGTGATCAACCACACCTCGGATACGCATGCCTGGTTTCAGCGTGCCCGTCTGGCGCCTAAGGATTCCAAAGAGAGGGCATACTATGTCTGGACGGATGATCCCGGGCAGTATAAAGATGTGCGGATCATTTTCCAGGACTTCGAGCACTCTAACTGGGCCTGGGATGCCGTAGCCGGTCAATATTACTGGCACCGCTTTTTTCATCATCAGCCGGATCTGAACTATGACAATCCCCTGGTGCAGGAGGAGGTATTCCGGATTATCGATTTTTGGTGCCGCATGGGCGTAGACGGGTTCCGGCTGGATGCGGTACCTTATCTTTTTGAGCGTGAGGGCACCAATGGGGAGAACCTGCCTGAAACACATGCCTTTCTAAAGCTGCTGCGTC
>Ga0302309_10000568_pt1 | contig 41751 bp, 44 predicted proteins | sample III_Palsa_N1_1_FD_200453 | JGI IMG/M metagenome (GOLD analysis project Ga0302309, IMG submission 200453) | Peat permafrost microbial communities from Stordalen Mire near Abisko, Sweden - III_Palsa_N1_1 | ecosystem: Environmental > Terrestrial > Soil > Palsa > Peat permafrost | place: Sweden...
CCTGTTCCTCTTGCGGCTGATCTTCCGGCTCTTGCTGACTGCTGCTCGCTTGTCCTAACATTTGCCTGGTATATTGCTGTGCGATCTCTTTCTTGTTCATAACTGATAACATTTTTAACGGCCTGCCATTTATAAGCATTACCTAAATGAGCGCCTTTGAACTGCATACCTTCATATCCGTAAGATATGCCGCTTACAAAGCCGGTGCTAGCCTGGTTAAACAATATATTAATACCCTGTGCATCCAATTGCTGAATGAACTGTTCTGCATTCGGCTTTTGACTGAGTGCATTCTTAATGATGATTTGCAGTTTCATTTTAACGGATGGTTCATCCGTCCGCTTCATCATTTCCAGTTCATTCTTAGTCATGGCCCTTTCCTGTGCCTGCCTGCTGGAAATGACCTCGGTCAGCCCATGTTGCTTTTCTAGCCTTCTCAGCACCTGTTCGCTTCGTTGGTAGTCTTTGCTATCGGTTACAACTTTACCGTCGTAGCCGATGCGGTTGACGAGCAGATGTAAGTGTGGGTGATCCGCATCGAAATGCCGGAAGATGGCATACTGGTGCTGGTCAAAGCCCATGTTGTTCAAATATTCATTTGCAATAATGTTCATTTGTTCATCGCCCAGGTTTTCATTTGGTGGAAAGTTGAGAGAGGTATGGTAAAAGTATTTTTGTAGGTTCGGCCTTAACATTCGGACCAAAGCCACTTCACGCATGATAGAATCCTCTTTGCCCGATGTAAAAGTCATATCGAGAATTTTAGCAACACCCTGATCTACCTTTTGCAGGTTGTATCTCAATGCGCCCCGAAAGCCTTTCCCTTTTACCTGATCTGCTGTCATTTCAATAAACAGTTAAGAATATCTTTTTGGGTTTTCATCAAGGCTGTCAGGATCGTTAGGTAAGCCGGTGACAGTTTACCTCCATGAACCTGCCTGACCGCTTGGTTCAGATTAACGCCAATTTTGTGCAGCTCCCGGTAAAGAGCCGCATTAACGGGCGACAGCTTGATGGCAGGGAACCTGCCGGTTAAAGCTTTCTGCCTGATCCAATTGGCCGGTGTCATGGCCGACGCCTGGGCGTAATTGCAAACCATATCGTTCTCTTCTTTTTTCAGCCGGATATTGACCTGTATAATCCTTTTTTCTTCTTCCTGTAATCCTGGTCTTCCCATGATAGTTGATTTTAAACGAAGTGCAAAATCATTCTTACCTCCGAAGGAGCAAGCCGTTTAAGCGTAGCGAAAACATGGCTTGCTCCTGAAGGCTGAACACATTTCTATTTACCGAAACTGATCCGCTTGCTTTTAACTTCCCCCTTTAAGACTTTCATAATATCCTCGTAATTATAATAGAGGATGCCACCGATCTTGGTAAACGGAATAGTACCATTATCCCTGAGCGTTTGCAGGGTATTATTGGAAATCTTAAGCAGGTTCTTCACCTGGTAACTCTTTAAAAACTTCCGTGGTTCTTCAGATGAACCGCCGCTTATCAGCGCTTTCATTTGACCGAGCAGTCTTTCTCCAAACTCCTGCAAGTCTTCTTTCGTGATGATTTCTACTGCCATAATTATTCATTTATTAATGTTAAATATTCAAACCTAAACACCTATCAGCTGCCCTACAAGTGCAACTTTAAGTTGTACCCTTCACACAAAGTTGTACCCCTCATTTGAAAAAAGCTCACAACTCGCGTACACTTTGGGGTATTTTTTTCTGCTACATTTTTATCATAACCGTGATCCTTTAAGCACAAAAGTGCTCACATGACATAAATAAAATTCACACCTCATGTACGAGGTAGGTGTTTTTATACAAAAATGAGTTAAGGGAATTGAAATTTACTCCGAGTTTATCCGACTCGGACTTAGAAAAAAAGCAGATTACCCCATAAAATTAGAGGTAATTGAGATTATCGGATTGGTTAGCTTTGACAAACATTGCAAGCGGTTAATGAAAAAATATATTTAATACCTTTATTAAAAGTTGTCATTATGGTAGATATAGAACTTATAAATCAGATTAAACGCATTACGATTATATCATTAGTCCAAGATGATGATTTGATGGAAACCCTAGTTCTAAAAGGAGGGAATGCCCTTAGCCTTGGTTATGGTTTAAGTGAAAGGGCCTCTTATGATCTTGACTTTTCTTTAGAGGACGACTTTAAAGATGACATAGAAACTTTACAGGCACGGTTAAAAAAAACAGTAGAATCAGGGTTTGCCAGCTATGACTATGCTGTACTCGATTTTAAAATCCGTGAGAAGCCCAAAACAATGAGGCCGGAACTAGAACCGTTTTGGGGTGGATATTTTTTGGAATTTAAGCTTATCACCAAGAAGGCATTCGATCAATTTGGTGGTGATCTGGAAAAAGCACGGCGTAACGCACTAACCCTAACACCCGAAAATTCTAGCAAGTTCACCGTGGACATCAGTAAGTTTGAATATGTAGGAAAGCACCGGGTATTAAAAGTCGTTGACGGTGTTAACTTTTATGTATACGCACCCGAGCTAATCGTTTTTGAAAAGGTTCGCGCGCTCGCTCAAAAGCTGCCGGATTATCAAAAGAATGTTTTACATGCACAAAATATCTATCCTGATGAAGAACGTGCGAGGCCCAGAGATTTTTTTGATATCCATGCGATCCTGGAGAATTACGATGTTGATATTAAAACAGACGAAGCAAAGGAGATTTTACGCCACGTTTTCGGTGCGAAAAGAGTGCCAATTGAGTATATAAAACTGATTCGCACCATGAGAGAGGTACATAAAGCTGCATATGATTCGGTAAAAGATACATTATCCCACACGGAAAAAGATTTGGGTTTTGATTATTACTTCGACTACTTTATGGAACGATTTGAGCATATCTTTGATGCCTAAATCATGCCTTTGGGATAATAAATACGCCATTCTTTGGAATACTCCATATTCTGCATGTCATATGCCAAATAGAAATCAAAAAGCTGTGGTATATTTTTAAAAATTCTAATTTGGCTTTCCTTGTAATTACCGGCAGCTGTCAGGTAAAATCCAATTGCTTGGTGATAAGGATAGAGATAATCGATCCGGGACAAATAATTCGATAATCTGTTTGCTGATACTGAATTTTGCTCATTTGCGTTCCGGAAAGCTTTTAGAACTTCGAACACTCCTCCTGCATAAGAAGGACGTACCACAATATCAAGTAGTGTCCTTTCAATGTCGGTAATATTAACACCGTTTGTATCATCTGCTTCTAGCTTGCCAACACCAAGATTTTTTGTGGCTTTTCCCCTAAGCAGTATTATTTTATATTCATTCAAGGTTACAAACGTTTCAGACTGTCTTTGGGGCTTCCTAAAAGCCACGTCAATTCCCTGCTGGCTTAATTCCCCTTTTTCTGCTTTTGCAGGGCTTGCTGATTGTTCCTGCGTGATGTAAATAGTTTTAGGTATTTGTTCTGTCAATCCCCAAAGACTTACAGCAGAATAATGGGATAAGTAAGCTCGTGGAACAGCCAACGCACTTATCTCATAAACACTTGCCCCCGGATTAAAGAAGATGCGTCGATGCGGTAATCCTGGAAAATCAAAATTTGCATAATTGATAAAATCTTGGTGGGATAGGGCTTCCATGAAGCCTTCCAGATCCATTGAAAGGGGTAAGCGCCATTTATCTTTGTTGGTTTCAAATATGTCATTTAGCATATTGGCATCGAACACGTTTGTTCGAAGTTTTTCCAATTCATTAATTATGAACGGGCGTGCTACAGTAATCCTTGGTTTATTAGCCATAATTTAAGCCAAAACAGAAAGTATATATACTTTCTGTATAGCAAAGTTAATGATTTTAATTGACAATGTCAAGTATTAAAAGTACCGAAATAAGTATAAATGAGAGAAGGGAATGTGTTTTAGAAAATAAATAATACTATAATGCTGTAAGTATATATACTTACAGCAAAGGTACAATAATAATCTGACATTTTATTACATGTAAGCAATAAAATTTAAAATGTTACAAAACACTTACTTAGATAAATGTCCAAATGGTGAATATAATGCTTACTATCTAGGATAGTTTGATTAAAGATTTCCCAGACTCTTTGATAAAATTATAAAATAACTTAAGCAGGTAATTTTCCTATTGATTTTGATTATGTGCTCCTCAACTTGCTGAATTACCTTTCGTAAGAATCTATTTCTATGTATCACTCAGCTATGAGCTCTTTTTAGTAAAGTAATCAAATCATCCGTTAACGTCTTCGCATCGTTTCCAATCGCGGAACGAGACCGATATGATGGCTTCAGTTGGATAGGGCTATTCTTACTGTTATAGGAATGACCAAAAGAAAATGAATTTGGACTCGCATCATTTTCTGCTCTGGTTCTTATTATTAAACTATGACTGTCTTTAAATCCGGCAGCAAAGGAAAAATGGGTTAACCGTTGAGTTGGGTCAATTTTGTCCAAAAGCCAAGAAGCATACTGAAAAGCATTTAATAAATGTAATTCAAGATTTTCTCTTATAACAACCATTCCCGACATCCTATTAGATTGATCAATAACATTTAACTGAAACAGAATTCCCCCTTGTGGGTCGACTGAGATGAAAGTTTGCTTATCTTCCTGATAGATCACTAAATTATCAGACTCCATTTTTGATTGGCTTCCCGAAGCTTTGTCGAATATACGATGTGGTCCAAATAATGCACCTTGAATTAATTCGTCTGCAAATTCCGGTTTTTCGATTTCAGAAGGTCTAAGTATTGCTTGTATGGGACCACTTATAATAGATAGTAAAAGCTTAGGTGATCCAGAACCATAGCCGTTTTGCTTTTGTAAATCTTCAATAATTTCATAAGCCGACTTGGTTAATTGATCAAAATCAAGCGAGGCGGCTGTAACTGATATTTGCCATTCATGTATTGCTTTAATGATACCGCTTTTCAACTGTTCGGCTGTATCAAAACCGCCTCTGAAAAGGCCTCCTTCCCAGCCCTGAACTTCTTTTATAAACGCGTTTTCATCAGAATCTCTATTAGAAACGTTTTGAACAAAAGCTATCACCGGTTGACGACCCTTAGCCTCTCTGTACTCCTCGTGAGTAGCAGATATACCATTTACCTGTTTGGCTCCATAATGTTCCCCTAATATTAAAATCACAAGACCAGATTGCCTTAAACCTTGAAGACAGGCAATTTGAGGTGAGAGTGGTTTGGCTTCAAAATCTTCAGCCATTACAACTTCATGACCTAGCAGTTCTACACCCTCACGAGCAGCAAGTCTGAAATCTTCCATGCCGGTTATCAATGAACTTATGAATACTCTCATAATCAAATGTAATATTAATTTCTATCACATACTTTCTGTTATTTAAGGTGTTTATTAGATTTATCGACAATTTATAGCACAGTGAAAGTGGTTAATCGAACGCTAAACTTAGTTAGCTACCTATTATGTTGATTATAAACAGGTTGTCGATATTTTTGCATGATTATTTGTAATAAATATTTAATAAATTTATTACAAATAATCATAGCATTTGTGAATGGTAGCTATGGATAAAAAATAGGCGCAATCACCTATAATTTTAACTTTTCACGTAATAGGGCCATATCGTCACTTACTTTCTTCTCTATTACTCGGGCGTAGATTTGCGTTGTTGCAATTTTTGTATGTCCTAACATCTTGCTTACAGTTTCTATAGGAACCCCATTAGAAAGCGTTATGGTAGTCGCAAACGTATGACGGGCAATATGGAAGGTTAAATTCTTTTTAATACCGCAGACGTCAGCTATTTCCTTCAGGTAGCTATTTACTTTTTGATTACTGATGACCGGAAACACAGTGCCTTTTGCTTTTGCCCGAAGATTGTCTTTATAATCATTAAGAATTTCTTGTGCCTGTCCCAGTAATGGGGTGTTCACAGGAATGGACGTCTTCTGACGAAAAGTTTTGATCCACGGTTCAGCATCAATGCCCTTAACGATATGTTCTGGTTTTAAATTCATCATGTCCACATAGGATAAGCCTGTATAACAGCAAAACACGAACATATCCCTGACCATTGCAAGGCGCTCTATGTCAAAAGTTTTCTTTTCAATGGAGTTCAGCTCCCATTCATTTAGAAAATCCTTTTCAACCTTCTTCTTTTTCATTTTAAAGCCTTTAAAAGGATCCTTATCGAGCCAGCTGAGGCTTATTGCCAGGTTTACCATTTTTTTTAATCTGACGAGGTGTTTGAGTACACCATTGGTATCCATTGGCCTCTGATGATCGGCTGGTTTATGATTGTATAAGAAAATTTCGAAGTCGGCGATAAATTTGTAATTGAGGAGAGAAAGAGGAATATCCTCCTTCTTGAATTTCAACTTGAAGAATTTGATAAGGTAACGCTGTGTTACATAGTAATGCTTCATCGTACCAATACTTAATAAGGCCATTGCTTGTTCATTGTGAAAAGCCACCAATTCGGAAAACATAACAGGGCTGTCCTCGTGAACGTTCCCAAGAAAAGCGTCTTTTAACGCCTCGCATGTAATACGGATTCCATTTAACTCCAAATCCCGGTAATGACTTTTGATGGTCATCCGAACTTCGTCCAGGTACTCATTGATCGCACGCCCTTGCTTGGTGTCTTTCCGGCCAAATCCCTTGACGCGATCCCAATGTTCCGCATCTGCCTGGAAGTTTTTGAGGGACATATAGCTTTTTTGGCCGTCGACCACAATGCCTAAAAAGACCGGCGCAAAGCCGTCTTTCATCCTTTCCGTCCTGATTTTGAAGTGGACGTTGAATCTGTTTGTTGCTTTCATAATTAATCTGTTTTAATAGATTCTAAAATGGTTTGATATTTTGGTACTCCCAACCTTTGGAAATACTATGTCAAACAGGCTCAAAACAGGTCGTTTTTAATGAAATTTTTCAGAATTAAAAAGCTGAAAAACAATTAATTACGACGTTTTAGAGTACCACAAATGTAGCAATCACATTTTGGTACTCACTTTGGTACCGGAAACATTAAGAAAGTATGCGTTAAATTGAGTGGTCTGAAAACAAAAAACCCCGTAAATCATATAATTTACAGGGTTTTGGGAATCAAAGTATCCCTTTTGGTGGGAGTTACTGGGTTCGAACCAGTGACCCTCTGCTTGTAAGGCAGATGCTCTGAACCAGCTGAGCTAAACTCCCCTTGTTTTGGGACTGCAAATATAGAAGCATTAGCCGATTGTTCAAAATAAAAATGAAATTAGGGGTTTATTGGCTGATTATCAGTGCATAACAATAGCTGAAAGGTGATTTTGGTAATGTTACTTAATAAAATATACTTAGTTACTGGAGCAAGTAGCAGGGCATATAATATCAGTCAATTGTATATATTAGCTTTAATTATAACAAATTATGAGCAGTTTTATAAAGCACACGCGGTACACGTGCGCCAGCGAAAAGAAGGCAGTAGATGAAAGTTAAATTCAGCATTAAAAAACAAGTTCAATTACCCACTGACGTTTTACAAGAAAAAATCGATATCTATTTAAAAAACAATTTTTATAGGATTATAGATAGAGGGCCTGGATTTATTATTTTTATTGATGACGAATATAGCGACAGAAAAAGATTCAGATCGGATTATCATACCAGAATAGGGGAAGGGAAATTTGAATTTTTTGCCACCGGCCAAGTGACAATTGTAAAATTGATTTATCTTACCTCAGTATTATATCCAATTTTACTTATGATGTTATTTGTAGCGTTTGGCATGTATAATAAGTCCTTTATGCCGATTGTGTTTTCCTTTGCTTTTTTATTACCCATTATATATAAAATATACTATTTGAATGGGCATGTGTTCAATGAAATATTGGAACGCTGATTAACTTTCAGCTAAATAGGCCTACAGCAATGTGATAGCCTCAACTGGCGCAAGCATGTCGGGCAGCTAAGCGGGCAAATGCTACTTCTGCCTTAACAGATCGGAGCCAACCGGTATACCCTGAAAGCAAAAACTTAAATTAAGCATAATGAGCAGTCCTGAAGGTTGATCAGGACTGCCCAATTGATATTAATTATGCTTAACAACTGTGGTGTCTTTTTTAGACGAATCCTTTTTAGGTTTGTCTGTCTTGTCTTTTTTCTTGGTGGTGTCAGTCTGCATTGTCGACTTAACTGTGTTGGTTGTACCATGCGCATATACACTTCCAAATGAGATTGCTGCTAAGGCAACCATGGTGATTATCTTTTTCATATTTTTTATTTTAATTGTTTGGTACAACTAAAGGCATAATGATGCCAAAAAACTGATTATAACATAATCAACTAATAATCAATACATTAAAAATATTCCTGCTTTAATAAACTGTGGAGATGCTCCACAGTTTGATGGTAACTTCAACAGTTAATTTATAAAACACAAAGCAGGTTTTATAATTAATGCCTTAGCCTGCCGGGATTATAAGCTATTAAATATTGTAAAGTACTGCCGGCCGGGTTATGCTCACTTGTTTTCTCGTGGCTATATTTAGCGTGCATCAGCTTTGATTTTACCAGGTGGTACATTTCTGATAAAAACTCGGGCAATACCTTGGCGGTAATGATTGGGAAGTATTTTTTTTCGAAGGCTATTTTTTCTACATCGGTTGCCATACTAAATTCCCAGGTTTCGTCGGGTTTAAAGCCGTTTTCAATGGCGCAATTATTCAGGTCATACACGTATATCTTCGCTTTTAGTTCAATCGATTCGTTTATCATTATTTCTTTTTCTTATTTAGAGGTAGCACTTCAATTTTCGCTGTGGATGTTTTGCCCGATTGGTAATCAGAGGGTGCCTTTTTCCCTACCGGGTTAGGCATTGATTTTTTGTCTTTACTCATTTTTTTAACAATTAATTTTTTCTGTATTCGTATAGCAAAAGCTTAAATATCACCGTGACAGAAAATTGGCAATGCCTAAGTGGAGAGGATTTTTGGGGCCGGATAGTTGTTTTTTTACAATGTAAGCATTATAAATGGATAACGGCCCGGTATTTCATATTAATTAACATGCCTGGTGTATAATTTTGTACATATTATAATATAATGCCCGAAGGGGAGATCCATCCCGCGAAATGATAAAATGTTAATTAAAATGCTTTCTGTTAATAAATTTATATAAAGATGGTCATTTTTTCAAATTTTATAATGTTTGACATCGATATAGCTAATTATTGAATGATTTTAATAAAAATAAACCATTTTTTGATGAAAATTATATTTTTTTGGCGCTTTTAATGGATTTTATGATTGATTTTTGATGTTTTTTTAAGATTTTTTAGTTAAAAAAAGTTAAAAAATTAGTCTATTGTTTTAATAGATTATATATTTGTTCATTGTTATTATCGATCTAACCAAGCTTGTTCTTTATGATATAATAATGAGGTCAGTTAAAATGAAAAAAAGGGAAAGCCTGAAAGCTCTCTCTTTTTTTTTGCTTTTTTTTCTGATAGGGCTTAACCCATCACTTCTTCCAGCACACCCTGCGAGCGGATATTGCCGAAGTTTTCTATATGCAGCGAGTAGTATTCCAGCAATTTATTGAGCAGGTGGCGCCGCTCATCGTTACTGAATTTAAGCTGCGGCGAGTTTTCAAAGCTACAGGTTAAAAGGCTATAAAAATTGCGGTTATGCGGCGGCGAAAGGTATAAAACGCTATCGGGCTTATAGCGGCTGAAAGCGCCATTCTTCAGGTCAAAATAATCGGCACTTGCCCCAAGTGTCAGGTCGGGATAAAAGCCCAGGTATCGCGTTAGCTGAATTAAAAACAGCAAATGAAAATTTGCCAGCCCTTCGTTCTGGTGGTCGAGCCACTCAACCGAACTAAATACAAAACCAAATAAGCTCTCGTCGGTACCCTGCTGTTTTATGGCTTTGTACAATACTTCGTTCAAAAAAATGGCTATACAGCTTTTGATCACATCATAAGGCACCGATAACAACACCGGCGAATTTTTAAGCTCAGCAATGCGTTGTACGCTGTTATTATTTTTATGATATACCACAACATCCAATAAATGCAGCGGCTGCAGCATATTGCGGGTTATTTTGGCTTTCGGCTTTTTTACTCCGTTGATGATGTACGATTGCAGGCCAAATTTTTCGGTGAAAAGCTGTACAATAACGCTGCTCTCGCCATAATCGGTAGTTTTAAATACAATGGCCCGCGTTTTATGCAGCATGGTGAAAAACGACAATTAATTTGGGCAGGAAAATAAAAACACCGGTAATGAGTGCAAACAATGCGGCTACCACTACAGCCCCCGCGCAAATATCCTTAACATGCCCGGCCTTCTCGTTATAACCCGGCGATACCAGGTCGGTAAGGGTTTCAATACCGGTATTGGTGAGTTCGGTAAGCAATACAATGGCAATACTCAGGCATATCCACAGCCATTCGGTAACGGAAATATTTAACGCAAAGCCCAAAGCAATAGCTAAAACGCTTGCCACCAAATGTATCCTGAAATTAAGCTGGGTTTTGGCCGCGTAGCCCAAGCCCTTAAAAGCATACCCAAAGCTGCGGATCAGTTTTTTCATCGAACCAAATTTAAACTATAAAAATGAGAAGCAAGATTTAAAAGCCATGAATCAGGAAGAAAAAGCAAATGCCTATCTTGGCTCTTGCATCTTAATTCTTGCTTATCAACAAATGGATCTAAAACTCAACAACAAAGTAGCCGTAGTGCTGGCAGCCAGCAAAGGCCTGGGCAGGGCGATAGCCACCTCGCTATCCGCCGAAGGCGCGAAAGTAATTATTGGCTCGCGCGATGAAAAGCAGCTAACCGCAACCGCGCAGGAAATACAAAAGCAAACCGGAAACCCGGTAGTGGCGATTGCAATTGATGTATCCAAAAGCGATGATATTGAAAACTTTGTTAAAAAAGCCGCGGCCACTTTTGGGCAGATAGATATTTTGTTGAACAACGCCGGCGGCCCGCCGTTTGATAAGTTCGAGAATTTTGATGAGCAGGCCTGGCAAAAGGCATTTGAGCTGAACCTGCTGAGCGTGGCGCACATGAGCAGGCTGGTATTGCCTTATCTGAAAAAGTCGGGCAACGGGCGCATCATAAATATTGTGAGCGGTTCGGTAAAATCGGTGCTGGCAAATTCGGTATTATCTACCAGTATGCGCATGGGCATTGTTGGCATGGCTAAATTAATGGCCGATGAATTTGGCCCTTATAACATCACGGTTAATAATGTCGCGCCGGGTTTGATATTGACCGATCGTATAAAAGATACCGTGCCCAAAGGGGCAAACCTCGATGAAGCATTAAAAGAAAAAGCCAAAAGCATCCCCTTAGGTCGTATTGGCAACCCCGAAGAATTGGCGGCAGTGGTAGCGTTTTTAGCTTCGGAACAGGCATCCTATGTAAGTGGTACAACTATTCAGGTGGATGGCGGGGCGAACAGGGCAATATTTTAATTAACAGTTTCCCGTTTTTTATTACTGTAATAATTAAATGTTGATATTAAGCTGCCGATAAAGAATACAACACAACCGCCAAGGCCAAAACTGCTCCATTTTTCTGCCGATGAACCTGATTGCGAATAAACACTAACTAAACAAAAGCCAAGTGTGAGCACGCCAAGGATAATGGTAACTGATAATTTATATTTCATACACAAATATAATTTTTCTTTGGATGAACGTCAACAAAAAATATATAATAGCCTATTTCACCCACTCACTATACCTCGTTTCTTCGGGCACATCCGTAGGGCTTTCAAAATCAAGCCGATACCCATCCGGATCATCAAAAGCTACTACCCATAAGTTATTGCCAACAAACGGTTCTCGTATTTCAACCCCTTTCGCGGTAAACTCGTGGTACAATGCCAATGCATCCACGCACTGAAAACAGATGGATATGCCCTTTCCGGGCGCTTCTCCAACAAAAGCAGGATGGTCGTGTTTTTGGGGTTCCTGCAGCATAATGGCAATGGCATCGCGCTTTAGCCAGCACCATTCAATTTTACCTCTGGGCGTCCAGTCAGTAGCTACGGTAAAGCCAAGTTTTTCAGTATAAAATTTTAACGAGGTTTCCATGTCCTTCACTATAAAAAAGGGCACGGCCTGTTTAATATTTACCGTTGTTTGTTCTGTGATATCCATTTTGGCAGGTATTTGTTTGTTTTTGAATGATAACAGCCTAAAATTATGACTAAAATTGTCATTTTTCTGCGTTTTTAATCGCAGAAATGTGACTTTTTCTTCTATAAATTCCCTATTTTTGCAACCTCTAAAATTTAGGCGTAAAAAATTGAAGTACAAGGAATACAAACAGTTAAATTTATCTGAAACCGGCAAAGAAGTACTGGAGTTTTGGAAGAAGCATAATATCTTCGAAAAAAGCATCAGCAGCCGGCCGGCGAATAACCCATATACGTTTTATGAGGGGCCGCCCAGTGCCAATGGTATGCCCGGCATCCACCACGTAATGGCGCGTGCTATTAAAGATATTTTTTGTCGCTATAAAACCCTTAAAGGTTACCAGGTTAAGCGTAAAGGCGGTTGGGATACCCACGGCCTGCCCATTGAGCTGGCTGTTGAAAAAGCATTAGGCATCACTAAGGACGATATCGGCAAAAAGATATCCATTGAAGATTATAATGCCGAATGCCGCAAAGAAGTAATGCGCTATACCGATGTATGGAACGACCTTACCGAAAAAATGGGCTACTGGGTCGATCTGGAAGATCCTTACATCACCTACAAAAACGAATACATCGAAAGCCTTTGGTGGATACTGAAGGAATTTTATAAAAAAGACCTGTTGTACAAGGGTTATACCGTACAGCCATACTCGCCAAAATCAGGCACAGGCCTAAGCTCGCATGAGCTAAACCAACCCGGCACCTATAAAATGGTGAGGGATACAACCATTACCGCGCAGTTCCACCTGAAAAATGACCAGCAGCATCCTTTGATGTCGGTTTTGTTTGAGAAGGAGAATGAAGATACCGCGATTTTAGCATGGACAACCACCCCGTGGACACTCCCATCAAATTGCGCGCTTGCTGTTGGCGAGAATATCAATTATGTAAAGATCAGCACCTTTAACCCTTATACTTTCGAACCTGTAAGTGTGGTTTTGGCTAAGGATCTGGTAAGCAAATATTTTAAGGCCGAGAACGAGAACGGGGATTTTGCCGCTTATGCCTCTCTCCCTACCGGGGAGAGCCGGAAAGGGGCTCCCTGGGTTATTAAGGCTAATTTTAAAGGGGCTGACCTGCTGGGTTTGCGCTATCATCAACTGATGCCCTACGTAACCAATGCCGACCTGGAAAAAAACGCTTTCCGCGTTATCCCTGCCGATTTTGTTACTACCGAAGATGGTACAGGCATAGTTCACACCGCATCGGTTTTTGGCGCGGATGACTTCAGGGCCTGTAAGGAAAACGGCGTTCCATCAGTAATGGTGAAGGACGAAACCGGCAAGGAAGTGCCGCTGGTTAACAAACAGGGTAAGTTTGTTGATGAAGTGACCGATTATGCAGGCCGGTATGTAAAGGAAGAATATTACAGCGATGCAGAACGTGCGGAACCGGGTTTTAAACCTACCGATGTACTCATCTCCATCAAGCTAAAAACAGATAATAAGGCATTCGACGTAAAAAAATACGAGCACAGCTACCCCCATTCATGGCGGTCGGACGAGCCGATATTATATTACCCGCTGGATAGCTGGTTCATCCGCACCACCGCCGTAAAGGATAAAATGGTGGAGCTGAACAAAACCATCAACTGGAAACCCGAATCAACCGGTACAGGCCGCTTTGGCAACTGGCTGGAAAATTTGGTTGACTGGAACCTGTCACGCTCACGCTATTGGGGCACACCTTTGCCTATATGGCGCGAAGTTGATGGCAGCGAGGAAAAATGCATAGGCTCCATTAAAGAACTGGAAAGCGAAATTGCGATAGCTAAAGCGGCAGGTTTAATGCCCGAGGCTTTTGAGTTGATAGATATGCACCGCCCTTATGTTGATGATGTGATATTAATGGCATCGAGCGGTAAACCCATGCTGCGCGAACCTGACCTGATCGACGTTTGGTTTGATAGCGGCGCCATGCCTTACGCGCAATGGCATTTCCCTTTTGAAAATAAAGAAGCGTTTAAAAACTCCTACCCGGCTGATTTTATTGCCGAAGGTGTTGACCAAACCCGCGGCTGGTTTTTTACCCTGCATGCCATAGCGGTATTGCTGAGCGTAACCAGCGATGAGATCATCGCCATAAATAAAGAAGTTGGCAATAAGGGCATCGCCTTTAAAAATGTAGTTTCAAACGGTTTGGTGTTGGATAAGAACGGCAACAAAATGTCGAAACGTTTGGGTAACGCTGCCGATCCTTTCGAAACTATCGAGCAATACGGCGCCGATGCCGCCCGCTGGTACATGATCAGCAATGCATCGCCCTGGGATAACCTTAAATTTAATGTCGACGGGATTGATGAGGTGCGCCGAAAATTTTTCGGTACGCTGTACAATACCTACTCTTTCTTCGCGCTGTATGCCAATATTGATAAGTTTACGTACAGCGAAGCAGAAATAAAATTAAGCGACAGGCCCGAGATAGATCAATGGATAATTTCGTTGCTAAACACGCTAAGCAAGGAAGTTGACGGTTTTTATGCTGATTTTGAGCCTACCAAAGCCGCCCGCGCCATACAGGATTTTGTTGACGCGCACCTGAGCAATTGGTATGTGCGTTTAAGCCGCCGCCGTTTTTGGAAATCAGATAACTCGGATGATAAATTATCGGCGTATCAAACTTTATACACCTGTTTGATCACCGTAACCAAACTGATGTCGCCCATTGCGCCGTTTTTTGCTGATAATTTATATACCGACCTGAACAAGGTTACCAAAAAAGAAAGATTTGAGTCGGTACATTTGGCTGATTTCCCGGTTTATGATAAAAGCCTGGTGAACAAGCAGTTGGAAGAACGCATGCAACTTGCGCAGGATATATCATCATTGGTATTATCGCTGAGAAAAAAGGTAAGTATAAGGGTGAGGCAACCGTTAAGCAGAATTCTGCTGCCAATACTCGACAAAAATTTTAAACACCAGGTGGAGCAAGTACAGGATCTTATACTTTCCGAAACCAATATAAAAAATATTGAATACATAACTGATGCATCCGGATTTATCAAAAAGAAGGTAAAACCAAACTTTAAAGCATTAGGCGTAAAAGTGGGCAAGGATATGAAAGCTGTAGCAGAAGCGATAAATAATTTTGGCCAGGAAGAGATAACTAAATTAGAAGCGGAAGGTAGTATAGTCATACTTGATACTAAATACCTGATACTTGATACTGAAGTAGAAATCATCGCAGAAGATATTCCCGGCTGGCAGGTTACAAATTTAGGAAAACTAACCGTGGCTTTAGATGTTACGCTTACCAACGAATTAAAACAGGAGGGAATATCACGCGAGTTGATAAATATAATACAAGGCCTACGTAAGGAAAGTGGATTTGAAGTAACCGACAGGATAAATGTCCGCCTGGAAAACCATTCGTTTATTAAGGATGCGGTGAAAAATAATTTATCATATATTTGCGCCGAAATTTTGGCCGACAGCATACTGCTTGAAGATCAGCTAAATGAAGGTGAGAAGATTGTTATTGAGGGACATGAAATTTTGATTGCTATTAGTAAAATATAATAATGAAAGACGAAAACGTAAAAACCAGATATTCAGACAACGAGTTAAAAGAGTTTAAAGACCTGTTACTTGACAAACTGCGTATAGCCCGCGAAGAATTGAACGCGCTGGCAACATCATTAAGCTCGCCAAACGCGAATGGTACTGATGATACCGCCGGTACTTATAAAACCTTAGAGGATGGTTCAGCTACGCTGGAAAAAGAACAAATAAACCAGTTAGCCGCCCGCCAAAAGAAATTTATTGAGCAATTGGAAGCCGCTGTTGTGCGCATTGAGAATAAAACTTACGGTATTTGCCGCGAAACCGGTAAACTGATACCAAAGGAACGTTTACGTGCCGTGCCGCATACTACCCTGAGCATGGAAGCAAAATTGAAGCAAAATTAATGAAGCCAGCTTACCTTAAACCATTTTTAACTGCTGCTTTTATTGTATTGTTCGACCAGATCATAAAAACCTGGGTCAGGACGCATATGTACTTTCAGGAGGATATTCATTTTTTAGGCAACCACGGCATGCTGCACTATACCTTAAACAATGGTATGGCTTTCGGCATGGAGCTGGGCGGCAATTTTGGTAAGCTGGTATTAACATGGTTCCGCATTATTGCGGTATTGGCTATAGGTTATGGCCTGGTATATCTTATCAAGCATAAATACCACCGCGGCCTTATTATGTGCGTCGCGTTGATATTGGCGGGTGCATTAGGTAATATTATCGATTCTGTATTTTACGGGGTATTATATCAAAATCACCCCCTGTTCCAAGGCGAAGTGGTTGATATGTTTTACTTTCCGCTCATCTCCGGCAATTTCCCGCAATGGGTGCCATTATGGGGCGGCCAGGATTTTATCTTTTTCCGCCCGGTATTTAATCTTGCCGATTCCGCTATATCCGTAGGGGTGATACTGATATTGCTTTACCAAAAACGCTATTTCAAGCGGGAAGTACCCGAGCTTAGCAGCCCGAATAGCGAGATGGTGGAGGAGTAGCAGCCCCACCCAAACCCTCCCCGGTAGGGAGGGCTTAAAAGCCGATTTTTTAATTCTCCCCTACCGGGGGAGATTTAGAGGGGGCCTACATCACCACCCCAATCTTATAACCCTTCCCATTCAAATCAAACCCATCCCCGGCCTTTAACCCTTTTAGTTTTAACCCGATGGGTGATGCAGGCGAAACCGCGAAATAACTTTCGCCATCAACTACCAATGTACCGGCGCTTATGGCTATATAAAATCTGCCATTGTCGGTTATCACCAGGCTGCCGGTTTCAATTACGTTCGAATTTCCTTTTATGCTGATATGGTTTAAGGCCACCATTAATTTATTGGCCTCGTTTAGCTGTGTGGTATTGCGGTCTTTTTCCTGCTGCATCATGGCGCGGCCCGTTTCGTATTTATCTCCCGCGCTGCTTTTGGTATCATCGTTTGAGGCCTGCTCGGCATTCTTAAAGGCATGCTCTGCTTCGTCCATGCGTTTTTTTACGTAGGCTTTGCATTGCTGGTAAAGTTTTTCTTTTAAATCTGCCATGGCAGCAAATATAAAAATAAAAGCCCCCTTGCACTCGCTGCTTGGGGGCTTTCAACCTAAACCTTATCACAATGTAAGTGAAGAATCACTTACACATACACAACGTAATTTTTTGCCTGTTTGTTATATACTATATACAAAAAAAATCAAACTGACAGTATAATGATATTTCTGAGGCTGAAAATGCCCTCTTTAAAACCATTAGCTATAAGTAAGCCGCAAAAAACTTTAAGCTGTCAATAATATGCGTCGACCAGTACGACCATTCGTGGCCGCCGGGATACTCTTCATAAATATGCGGGATGCCTGCCTGGTTCATTTTTTGGTGTAATTCGCGGTTATATTTTATCAGCAGATCATCCTTGCCGCAATCAAAACGTATGGGCGGCAGGCTATCGCGGTAATGTTTAAAGGTGGCCAGCAGATCCTCGTCAATAACATCCGTTTGACAATAATTTTTTAGCGGCTCCTCTACAAAAAGCTTTATTTGCGACATGCTTGTTATGGATGACAGCCCCGATATGGCCATAAACCTATTACCGTACTTAGCCCCGATCCGTAAAGCGCCAAAACCACCCATCGATAAACCGGATATAAACATTGGCGAATGTGCCTTAGCCCCTTTTATGCCTTCAATAACCGCGGCGGGCACATCATCCATTATCCAGCTTTCAAAATTATAGCCATTATGCTGCAAATAACCCGAACCGTCGCCCCAAAGGCCGTCCGACGGCATGGCCAGTATCATGGGTGGCAAATCGCCTGCTTTTATCATTTTATCAAGCTGTAAATGTACCCCCGAACTGTAGGCCCAGTTCCAGGCGCTGCCATAAACGCCGTGCAGCAGCATCACTACAGGCAGGGTATCTGCATGGCGCGTATCCTGCGGCACATAAACGCAAATATCGCCCCGGCCTTTTAGATTAGGGGTTTTTACGGTTATATAGCGAAGGTTATTACTTTCAAATTGCGGGTCGGAAACCTCTATAGTTCTGAATTTGGACATTTTCTAATCAAATAGTATTACACCTTTCGCGTTCCTGCCTTTCAGCATATCGTCAAAAGCTTGGTCAAGGTGGTTTAAGCTGTATGTTCTTGTTATCATTTCTTCCAGTAAAATATCGCCGCTCTCATACAGGTCAACAATTTTCGGAAAATCAATCTGTGGGCGGCATTTGCCATATAGCGGGTTCATATAAATTTTGTCCCACTCAAATAGTTTCATATCAATGGTCACCTCCTGTTCAATACCGCTCACCTGCATGGCTGTGCCCGCATTGCGCACCATAGCAAGCGGCGCAGCCCCAAGCTGGGGGATGGCGGTACATTCAAAGGCATAATCAGCGCCACGGGTGGTCATTTCCTTTACCTGTTTAGCGGCGTTTAAAAGCCCGGCGTCATTCTTATCGGCAAGAATAGTATGTGTGGCGCCAAACTTTTTGGCCATTTCAAGGCGCGTTGGGTTAACATCAATAGCGATGATCATCCCTGCCTTTGATACTTTGGCGCCCTGTATCACATTAAGCCCTACGCCGCCTGTACCTAATACCACAACTGATGAACCAGGCTTAACCTTTGCGGCGTTAACTACCGAGCCATAACCCGTCATCACCCCGCAGCTGATAATACTTGCCGCCGGGAAGGTCATTTTATCCGACGCGTTTTTTACCACCGCTGTTTCCTTTACCAAAGTATATTCAGCTATGGTGCCGATATTAAACGAGCGAATGATAGGCACACCATTTTTTGTAGTGCCTTCTTTATGTGCGTGTCCGGGCGTATAGCCATTATTGCCTGCCGATACCGGTGAGCATACTTCGCATATATGCTGGTTGCCCAGTAAACATTGAAAGCATTCGCCGCAATGCATGGCCCAGCTTAATATAACTTTATCACCAACGGCTACGCTTTTTACAGCTTTGCCTGTTTTAACTACAACACCTGCGCCCTCGTGACCGATAATTAATTGCTTGCCCCAGCTTAACGAGTCGTGGTCGGTATGGCAAAGGCCTGCGGCTTTAATTTTTACCAACACTTCATCATCCTGCGGATCATTAACTTCAATTTCTCCGATAGAAAAAGTACCATCACCCTCCGTTATCGCCGCGCTACAAATAATACCCATCTTTTTATAATGATTGAATTAGTGATTGAGTGAATTATTGATTGATTTTCTTCTTTTTTTGCTTTTACCTTTCAGCTTTAGCCTTTTACCTAATTTTTCAAAAGTTCATTTTTTAAGTACGCGGCGCTTTGGCTGATGCTGGCATACCAGTCGATAGAGAAATTTTCCTGTTCAACAAAAGCATAATCAAGCCCCGCCAGTTTTGCGTGGGCGAAAATATTTTTAAAATCGATGGTGCCTGAGCCAACTTCGGTATTTATCAGGTGATTGGCCTTATCCATATCCTTTACATGGAATAACGAAAAACGACCAGGATGCTGTTGGAACAGGGTTACCGGGTCGGCGTTGCCGCGTACTATCCAGTAAATATCCATTTCCATTTTTACCAGTTTTGGGTTGGTATTATTCAATATCAGCTCGTACCCGTTTTGGCCGCCGCCCATATCCGTAAACTCGAAGTTATGGTTATGATAGGCCAGATGCACGCCTGCGGCTTTCATTACTTCGCCGGCTTTGTTCATTTTATCAGCCAGTACTTTATAATCATCAGCGGTTTTGCGGTATTCCTCAAATATCCAGGGGATAACCACATATTTTTCACCCAGTATATTGGCAACATCGGCAAAATGTTTCAGGTCGTCAAAATCCTTTTCGCCGCCTATATCAATACCGTATAAACCGCTGGTGGTAATTAAATTATTGTTATCCAGTATGGTTTTAAATTCCTTGGCATCCATCCCCCAAAACTTATCCTTACGGGTATAGCCATTGGGCTCCACATTGGTATAACCCGCCGCGGCCACTTTGGCTATTACGCCTTTTACGTCCTTTGCTATCTGCTCGCGAACGGTATATAACTGCAAGCCCACGTTTTTATGAAAACGCGGTGATAAAGCAGGTTTTACCATTAACCCCGCGCTAAGCAGGCTTGCCTGTTGAATGAATGTACGGCGGTTTGTTTGCATAATTTTGTTTTATATACCTATGGCGGGTTCCCCTCTTGAGAGGGGTAGGGGTGTGTTATGCGCTTTGTTAACACACCCCTGCCAACGCTCCATCCTTCGCGCCCCCTCTCAAGAGGGGATTTGAAATTATATATTCCCTTTCTTCAACTCTGCCGCCGCGTAATTTGCAGCGCGGGCGGTGAGGGCCATGTAGGTTAATGACGGATTTTGGCAGGCGGTTGATGCCATCGCCGCGCCATCGGTAACAAACACGTTTTGGGCATCCCAAACCTGGTTCCATTTGTTTAATACCGATGTTTTCGGGTCGAGGCCCATACGGGCGGTACCCATTTCATGTATAGCCGAGCCCATGCTGTAGCCCGAATCAAACTTGGCAATATCCTTTACCCCGGCTATGCTCAGCATCTCCATGGCGTCGTTCACCATATCTACCCGCATCTTTTTCTCATTGTCCTTTATCTCGGCATCAATGGCCAAAACAGGCAGGCCCCATTTATCTTTTCTGTTTTTATCAAGCGTTACCTTGTTATCATGGTAGGGCAATGTTTCGCCAAATGCTGCCATGCCGAATATCCATTTGCCGGGTTCGCCCAGGGCATCTTTATAATCGCCGCCTATATCCATTTCGGCGATATCCCTGCTCCAGCCTTCGCGACTGGCAAGGCCCTGATAACCAAAGCCACGGATATAGTCGCGCTTTTCGCCGTTAAGGTTGCGGTAGCGGGGCACATACACGCCATTCGGCCTGCGCCCGAAATAATATTTGTCATCAAAGCCTTCTACCGTACCAAAAGCTCCGGCCTTAAAGTGGTGATCCATCAGGTTGTGGCCTAATTCGCCGCTGCTGCTGCCCAGGCCATCGGGCCAAACATCAGTAGCGGAGTTCATAAGTACCCAGGCGCTGTTTAATGTTGAGGCATTTAAAAATATCACCTTTGCATGGTACTCATAGGTTTGGTTGGTTTGTGCATCCAAAACCTCAACGCCGGTCGCTTTCTTTTTATCCTTATCATACAATATCCGGGTGACTATGGAGTACGGCCTGACCGTTAAATTCCCCGTAGCCATTGCCGCCGGTAAGGTTGATGATTGCGTACTGAAATAAGCCCCGAACGGGCAGCCCATAGCACATTTATTCCTGAACTGACAGTGACTACGGCCCGGCAGCGCTTTGGTTAAATTAGCCGTGCGGCCAATGATCATGCGCTGGGATTTATAATGGCTGTTCATGTTATCAGCAATAAACTTTTCGGCGCAGTTCATATCCATTGGCGGCAAAAAATCGCCGTCGGGTAATTGGGGTAGCCCATTAAGCGCGCCGCTGATGCCCGCAAACTTTTCCACATGGCTGTACCAGGGGGCAATATCTTTATAGCGGATGGGCCAGTCAACGGCTATGCCATCCTTCGCGTTAGCTTCAAAATCAATATCGCTCCAGCGGTAGCTCTGGCGCCCCCACATCAGCGAGCGGCCACCTACATGATAACCCCGGAACCAGTCGAAACGTTTAATTTCGGTATAAGGGCTTTCCTTATCATTTACCCAGTAATCAAGGTTGGTTTCATTCAAAAAATACTCGCGGCCCAGCACCGGGTAGTCCTTGGTCATTTGCTGGGTGCGGCCACCGCGATGCGGAAATTCCCAGGGGGCTTTGGTGGCATTTACATAATCTTTTACATGCTCAATATTACGCCCACGCTCCAGCATAATGGTTTTAAGGCCATTTTCGGTAAGTTCTTTTGCCGCCCATCCGCCACTGATACCCGAACCTATTACAATAGCATCGTATGTATTATTTGCCATAACATTGTTATTCACCCGCGAAAAATTAGATAGATAAATGGAACGTCAATATCGTTATACCCGCATAGTAAAAACACGTTAAAATTGGCGAATAATTGGGGTATATTATTCACTAATGCGACAATTATGTTGGCACATAGTAACATTCGCAATTTTTACCTGATAATTTGCTCCATTTTTATGGTAACTTCCACATTGTTTTTTGCTTAAAGGTTGCTTTACTTTGAAAGGTAAACCACGCTCATGAAAAATTATAAACTGCTGTTAATAACAGGATTATTATGCCTGTTTGTTCCGTACACTTTTGGGCAGGGTAAAAAAGCACCCGATGTAAAGGATGAGATCATTTACCATATTTTTCAGCGCAGTTTTTTTGACAGCAATGGCGATATGCACGGCGACCTGAACGGCATAAGGCAAAAGCTTGATTATCTGCAGCAATTGGGGGTAACCGCTGTACAATTAACCCCGCTTTATGAATCGGTTTATTACCATAATTATTTCGCTACCGATTTTTATAAGATCGACCCGCGCTATGGCACCATGCAGGATTACCTGAAGCTAGTTCACGAGCTGCACCGCAGGCACATGAAGATCTATTTGGATATGGAAACCCAGTATGTAGCCAGCGATCATCTCTGGTTCAGGGATTCGTATAAAAACCCGGCATCAAAATACAGCGATTACATTATCTACACCGATAAAACCAATACCAAACCCACACCCATTGTTGCTGGTATTACCGATTTTACCGGTTATGATGGTGTAACCCGTAAGCTGGTGATGGTTAACCTTGATAATAAGGAGGTACAAGCCTATAACTACCAATTTTTTAAATTTTGGATGGATCCGAACGGGGATGGTAAGTTTGATGATGGTGTGGATGGTTTCCGGCTGGATCACATGATGGATAACCTTGATAATGTGAACCGCCTGCCGCATTTATTTACCACCTTTTGGAACCCGCTCATCAGCAAGTTGCGTAAGGTAAACCCTAAAATAAAGATTGTTGCCGAGCAGGCCAACTGGGGTTCATTCGGGATTGATTATTTGAAGAATACAGGAATTGACAGGGTGTTTGCTTTCAGGCTGGCGTTTGCCATTAGAAATCTGCATAAAAAGGAATTAACCATGGTGTCGGATTCAACCTTTTTAAATACACCCGCAGGGAAACAGCAGGTGGTGTTTATTGAGAACCATGATATGCCGCGCTATAGCGACGCGGTAAAAGGCGATGCAGGCAAATTGCGCTTAGGCTGCGCCCTAAACCTGCTGATGGGCGGCGTACCGGCTATTTATTATGGGCAGGAATTAGGCATGACAGGCGCCAGCGGCAACTTTGGCCCTACAGATGCTAATCAAATACCCGATAGGCAGGCTTTTGAGTGGTATAGATCCGACACAGGGCCTGGTATGGCCTATTGGTACAAAAACGGTCCCTGGTGGAAGAGTAATAATAACGATGTGCCCAATGATGGTATATCGCTGGAAGAAGAAAGAAATGATCCAAACTCGCTGTGGAACTTTTACAGGAAGATGATCGGTTTGCGAAAAAGTAACCCGGTAATTATTGCCGGGGCGTATAAAAATTTGAACAATAACAATGATAAGGTGTTTGCATTTGAACGGTATTTAGGTAGTAAAAAAGTTATTGTTGTAGTGAATTTGAGTGACAAGGCGCAGGATGCCTCGGTTGATGTGAATGGTATTAAAAAAGCATCAGTTAAGCGTTTATTTGGCGATGCAAAGCCGGTTGTTAACACTGGGGATATTAGTGTAAGCCTGCCGGGCTATGGGATTGAGGTATGGGAGTTATAATAATTTAAACAACACGCCCGCTACGATGTTATTGCGTGGAGGTATTGATCTTTTGGTAAGAGTTGTTGCAATTTGTGGAAAAGATTTTTTAAAAACTAACCGCTAAGCACAAACCGCTAATCACTAATTTTCACTATGTTTAACAGGAAAAACAAAAAAACTTAAAATTATTATGGCAGAAAAGAAAAATTGGCATCAGCATCACTCAGAATCATTATCATTTGGAGATCGTTTGGCTGATTCAGTAGCCAATGGCATGGGTTCATGGCGGTTCATTATTATACAGACATTAATTGTTATTTTATGGATGACGCTTAATGTGATAGGGTGGAAGCTACAATGGGATATTTATCCGTTTATCTTGTTAAACCTGGTTTTCTCAACCCAGGCCGCTTATGCCGCGCCTATTATCATGATGGCCCAAAACCGCCAGAGTGACCGTGACCGTGCCCAGGCTGATGCAGATTTTAAAACAAATGTTGAAGCCAAAAAGGAAATAGAGCAACTACAGATCCTGTTAAATAAAATTGAGATAGATAAGCTGGATAAAATAATTACCATGCTTGAGAAATTAGATACTACTAAGAAATAAGAGTTAAAAAGCAGGAGGCAAGAACCAAGCGACAAGAAGCAAGATTGAGTTTAATTTTATCTTGATTCCCGGCTCTTAATTCCTGATTCTATTCAAAAAGCCCTAAATTAGCCGCATGGGAAGCATTGCTGAGGAATTTTTGGTAGCCGCAGAGGATAAAGCATTTGATACCGGTCACCGCCGTATAATAAACTATAATATTGGTAAATATGATGCCGCGGTAGAGCGTGGATTATCAAAAATCATCAATTTAGATAATGCCAAGCGCAAAGGCCATGTGATAAAATGGAAAGTGATGGAGAACCTGGACAAATTTTTGCCCGAGTTTGAAGCCAACTTCCAAAAACGCGGCGGCAAGGTAATTTGGGCTAATGATGCCGCAGAAGCTAACCGCGAAATACTCAACATTTTCAAAAAAGCGAATGTTAAAACCGTTGTAAAATCAAAATCAATGGTTACCGAAGAAATTCAGCTGAATGAATTTTTGGAGCATAACCATATTGAATCGTTAGAAACCGACCTGGGCGAATATATTGTACAATTGCTGGGGCAAAAGCCTTACCATATTGTTACCCCGGCCATGCACCTGAGTAAAGAGGATATTGCGAAGCTGTTTAATGAGCATTTCGGCACCCCGCTTGATTTTACCCCCGAGCAGCTTACCCAAAAAGCCCGCGAGCTATTGCGCGAAAAATATGTACAGGCCGATGCCGGCATAACAGGCGCAAACTTTTTAATTGCCGATACAGGCAGCATAGCCATAAGCGAGAATGAGGGCAACGCGCGTTTAAGCACAACATTCCCCAAAATACATATTGCCGTGGTGGGCATCGAGAAGATCATCCCATCATTAGCCGATCTCGACTTGTATTGGCCTATGCTGGCTACGCATGGCACAGGGCAAAACCTTACCGTTTATAATACAATTTTAAGCGGCCCCCGGCAGGCAAATGAAACCGATGGCCCCGAGGAAATGTATGTAATATTACTGGATAACGGGCGCACCAACCTGCTGTCACAAAAGGAGCAGCGGCAGGGTTTATATTGCATACGCTGCGGCGCCTGCCTTAATGCATGCCCGGTGTATAAAAATATTGGCGGCCATACTTACAATACCGATTATCCGGGCCCTATTGGCTCCATCATTACCCCGCACATGAAGGGAATGGAAGATTTTAAACATTTGAGCTATGCAAGCAGCCTGTGCGGTAAATGTACCGAGGTTTGCCCGGTGAAGATAGACATACATAAAATGCTGCTGTTAAACCGCCGCGACGCGGTGAGCGATCACCTAATAACCACCAAAGAACGCTGGGGCTGGGCGGCATGGACAAAAGGGATGCTTAGCCGTAAGCTTACCGATTACTTTAGCGGCAAAACAAAAAATTACCTGCTTAAAACCTTCTTTAAAAAAACCTGGGGGCATTTAAGGGAGATGCCTAAGGTTGCCGACAAATCCTTTGCTAAACGCTGGCAGGAAAAGAACCAGTCTGATCAATAAAATATGCGTAAAATAATTTTGAACATAGCCGTTAGTCTTGATGGTTATATTGAAGGCCCGAACGGTGAGTATGACTGGTGTTTTACCGATCAGGATTATGGTATGACAGCGTTTTATGAGCAAACGGATGCGCTTTTCATTGGCCGCAAGAGTTACGCGCTCATCAGTGACGATGCAAGCGCTTTCGCGGATAAGGAAGTGTATGTTTTTTCAGATACGTTAACAGGCGAATACCCCCCGAATGTCGAGATTATATCAAAGGGAAATTATAAAGGCAGGATAGAGGATATCAGGCATCAGCCGGGTAAAAATATCTGGTTATTTGGTGGTGCCGATCTTATCTCGGGATTTATCAATAATAATTTTATTAACGAAGTTGTTGTATCCGTACACCCGGTAATTTTAGGCGGCGGTAAAGCGTTGTTCCAACACATCACCGGCAAGATCGAACTGGAACTTATTAAGCATGAAGTATTTTCAAGCGGCTTAATACAGTTAACCTACACGCAAAAACCACGGTTTGATTATAGCTTATTAGCAGGAATTAAGATTTGACCTGCCTAAAAGATCAATGCGCGTTGCCAAATCCAAATTCCCTGTAGGTGTTTGGTAGTTCATTACTACTGCTAAAGGCAAATGTGTAGGTGGCGCGCCAGCTTTCAAAATCAGATGTTTTATCTTTTGAGGTGATAAAATGCTTGGTGCGTAAAACATATATCCCTTCGCGGCTTAGTTTGAAATAAATCAACCCGGTGTTATCGCTGTTTAATTTTTGAGGGAATACATTTCCGTTAGTGGTGCGCACAAAAAGGTCAACCTCGGCATTTACCAGTGGCTTTCCCTTAAACAATATCACTGCGCTGATGTCATCGCCATAATTATACTTATAGGGGTTTTGCTGCAGCACTATCTCAAAATCATCGCCCTGTGGCTTTTCAAACACGTTACCGCTATTTTTCTCAGCTATAAAAAGGGTTTTCATATAAGAGGTATAAGTTTCCTTATAATACAGCTGGTTGCTATTCTTTATCTTTTCGGCAATGTTATCCGGGTCGCCCTCATCCAGGCCCCTTAAGAATTTACTGCGGCTCATTTCGTTTGACGCGGTGGTGGTTACCATATCGATCAAAGTCAAACCACTTTCAGGCGTGGCAGCGCTAATAACAGCCCCGGTATCCCTGGCCATTGGCGTTAGATTGATTTTTTTATTGCCCTGGTACAAAACAAATTTGGCAGTTTTAGCGGGTTGATATTTAAAATCAGTTTCCTTAGTAAAGTCGTCGCTTTGCAATAAGCGCACATTTACCTTTTCACTTTTTTGCAGGTAAAAATTTTCGGGCACTAAAAAATAGCTTTGTGCGTGTGCGGTAAATGCCGGTATTACAAACAATAACAAAAGAAACGTACGGGTTATTTTCATAGTATGAAGTATTGAATTGTAAACATACAAAGTTTTAAAAACTTCAGTAGTTTCGCTATATGATTTTTACGAGAAAAAGCCTTGATAACGACGTTTTAACGGCATTTTATAGAAAATTATTGTTGCCGCGGCTAATTGAGGAGAAGATGCTGATATTATTGCGGCAGGGGCGGATTGGAAAATGGTTTAGCGGCATAGGCCAGGAGGCCATCGCTGTGGGCTGTACACTGGCCATGCAGGCCGATGAATATATTTTGCCCATGCACCGCAACTTAGGTGTTTTTACTACCCGCGGCATCCCCCTTTCGCGGCTGATGGCACAGTGGCAGGGCAAGGCTTCGGGCTTTACAAAGGGGCGCGACAGGTCGTTCCATTTTGGTACGCAGGAGTATCATATTGTGGGCATGATATCGCACCTGGGGCCGCAACTGGCGCTGGCCGATGGCATCGCGTTAGCAGATGTTTTGAACAAAAGAAAAAAAGTAACCCTGGTTTTTACCGGCGAAGGCGCAACCAGCGAGGGCGATTTTCACGAGGCGCTGAATGTTGCCGCCGTATGGAGCCTGCCCGTAATTTTTGTGATCGAGAATAATGGCTACGGCCTGTCGACCCCAACAAATGAACAATATGCCTGCAAGCGTTTGGTTGATAAAGCGGCAGGCTATGGTATGGAAGGCCGCCGGATCGATGGCAATAACCTGCTGGAAGTTTACCACACGGTAAGCGGTTTGGCAAATGAACTGCGCAATAACCCAAGGCCGGTTTTGCTGGAATGTATGACCTTCAGGATGCGCGGGCACGAGGAAGCATCGGGTACTAAATATGTGCCGGAAAATTTGTTTGCCGAGTGGAAGTTGAGGGATCCGATAGCCAATTTTGAGAAATATTTGATAGATGAGCAGGTACTGCGCCCGGATTGGCCCGAGCATATAAAGCAGGAGCTTAAGGTGATGATAGACGCGCAGATTGAGCAGGTTTTTAATGAGCCCGATATTGTGCCCGATTTAGCTGTTGAAGTGCAGGATATGTATAAGCCATATAAATTCCCGGTAGTGCCGGTTTCGGGAAACGTAACTAAGAAGAGATATATTGATGCCATAAGCGATGGTTTAAGGCAAAGTATGCTTAAGCACAGTAACCTGGTGATAATGGGGCAGGATATAGCCGAATACGGCGGCGCGTTTAAAATAACGCAGGGTTTTGTTGAAGAGTTTGGCAAAGGCAGGGTGCGTAACACACCTATTTGCGAATCGGCTATTGTGGGCGCGGCAATGGGCCTGGCAATTAACGGCGGCAAGGCGGTTATGGAAATGCAGTTTGCCGATTTTGTTACCTGCGGCTTTAACCAGGTGATAAATAACCTGGCGAAAACCTATTACCGCTGGGATCAGCATGTGGATGTGATAGTGCGCATGCCTACAGGTGCCGGCACCGGCGCGGGGCCATTCCATTCGCAAAGTAACGAGGCATGGTTCACCAAAACACCGGGACTGAAGGTAGTTTATCCATCATCACCGGCAGATGCCAAAGGTTTGCTGATGGCAGCCATTGACGACCCTAACCCGGTAATATATTTCGAACATAAATATTTGTACCGCAGCCTTACAGCCGATGTGCCGGAAGGTGATTATTATGTAGAGATAGGCAAGGCAAAAGTAATAAGGGACGGAAGTACAGCCAGTATCATCACCTACGGTTTGGGTGTATACTGGGCTATAGAATATGCCGATAAGCATCCGGAACAATCCATTGAAATCATCGACCTGCGCAGCCTGCAGCCCTGGGATAAGGAAGCGGTAGAAGCCAGCGTTAAAAAAACAGGCCGTGTGTTGATCCTGCATGAAGATACCCTAACCAGCGGTTTCGGCGGAGAGATAGCGGCACATTTGGCTGAGCATTGTTTTAGTTACCTGGATGCGCCAATCATCCGCTGCGCCAGTTTGGATACTGCTATACCTATGAATAAGGAGTTAGAAGAGCAGTTTTTAGCCAAGGGCAGGTTAGAGGAAAAAATGGGAATTTTGCTGGGGTATTAAATGCTATGTGGTTTTGTTGGTGACAACACCAACAAAGGCAGAATCCAATCTTCCGAACACCTGTGCGGTAACATCAACAAAAGCAAGAAAACAATTATGCATGTTTATACAAAAATAGTATGTTAGCTATATGAATGATTGGCTAATACTTGCCGTTGTATACCTCACACTTTTTGTTTCAAGTCCGCTTATTGCTATTTTGCATGAACTGGGCCATGCTTTTGCCTATTTAATATTAACCAAACCCGATAATATTGATATTTATATAGGTACTTATAGTCAACCTAAAAATGGTATACATTTTAAAACAGGCAAAATTAACTTTTATATAAAGCGGTCTTTCCCGTTTGTAAAAGGAATTGGTTTATGTAAAAGCGGTAAGCCCGAAACAGATTATTTAAACTACATTATTATTTTATTAGCAGGCACTGTGTTTACACTGTTTGCGGCTGCTTTGTTAAGTATTATCGCATTTAATGCCAATGCCCATCTGCTCGTGCAAATAAGCTGTTATATATTTTTAGGCCTATCGGTATTAAGCCTAATAAATAATCTGGTGCCCAGGAACGTAGATATGTTTTATAATAAGATAAGTTTAAACAGCGATGGCAAGCAGTTAGCTTTTGTAATGAAATTAAAAACAGCTTTGCCTGATTATATTGAAGCAAGGGAACACTATTATAAAAATGAATTTGAACAGGCAAAAATAAAATTAAAGGAAGTTTTAGTCATAACACCCAGCCAGGAGGATATATTAAGGCTGTTAGTTGCAACAACTATAGCGTTAAAACAATATAAAGAGGCTGCTAATTACGCAGCCCTGCTGGAGGAAAATGGAGAACAGACCATTGATGATCTGTTGAATAAAGGGTACTTACAATCAGTAAACCATCAGCACCATGAGGCTATATTAACCTACCAGAAAGCATTAAAAAAGGATAGAAATAATTTAATAGCACTAAGTAACATTGGCTATGAACTGATTGAAGAAGGTGCTCATGAGGTGGCCTTACGGGCATTAGAAAAGGCCATAAAACTTGATCCAAAGTTTTATCTTCCTTATAGTAATCTCGGCTATTCAAAAATATTACAGAACGAACTGGATGCCGGGAAAGTTCTTATTGACAAAAGCCTGGAACTAAATGATGCGAATGCAGATGCCTATAAGGCATTGGGTATTTACCATTTAAAATTGAAAGATATAAACCAGGCCCAAACAAATTTTAATAAAGCTGCTGAACTTGATAAAGACATTGACCTGAGCACCTATACAGCAGAAATTAAACTATTGCAAGAGCAGGTTGCAAATATTTAATACGGGCGATGCAACCACAAACAGTGTTAAGCACTCGTTTTAAACGAGCGCAAGAAAAAACACCTTTACAGCAATAACAATAGGAGATACAAGTACTATTCCTTTACGGCAGATCATAATTCACCACTACAGTTGGCAGTAATGTTGTATTATCTACAGGTACCTGGTTAAGGGCAAGTATTGGCCTGCGATGGGTATAAAATTTATAAAACTCGGCGGCTATTATCTTGCTGCCTGTTGCCGGTGGGTTAAAATAAACGGAGAACTGGATGATAAAATCGTGCTGCTTTTCGTGGTTGGGTATTACCCATTTATGGTTTGATTTTTTCAGCGCCTCGATGAGCGGGGGAGTTAAAACATAATCATCGGCATAATAAATAATTATTTTTTTTATGTTGCCGTTTACATCCGCAGTAAATTTAAATATAGCCACGCCAATAGCCTTTTTTTGGATGATCTCGGGTGAGATGGTCACGCTATCCTTAAAAAACTGGGTCATTACGGTACTGCCACCCTGGAAAGGAAAATCCAGTTGTTCCTGCGCTTTACAGCAAACAGAGGTTAATAATATTGCTAATGCGATGAAGCTGCTTTTGATAAAAAATTTAATCCCTTGCTTCTCTTTTAGTGCCTTCATATAATTCGTATTCAAATAAACGGCAATCCAGCTTGCCATTGTAAAACTCTATCCTGCGTGCCGCGCGCAGGCCTATTTTCTTTGCCAGGTCGGGGTTGCCGGTAAAAACATAACCGCGATAACCCAGGCATTTCTTTTTCAAAAAATCGCCTATGCGCGCATAAGTTATCTCCAGCTTGGTATGTACGCCTAAACGCTCGCCATACTCCGGGTTAAACATTACTATGCCCGCCTCGGTGGGTACTTCCGTATCCGCAAAATCACAAACACTAAAATCTATTAAATGTTCTACACCCGCGGTATTCGCATTTTTTTTGGCGATGTCAACCGCATCGTCCGATATATCGGTAGCGATGATCCTAAAACCGATCTCTTTTTTTGATTTATCCTTCAGTTTGCGTCGTTCCACAAAAAACACCTGCTCGTCGTACCCCATAATGTGCATAAAGCCATAGTTCATCCTAAACAGGCCGGGGCATTTATCAGTAGCCAGCAAAGCTGCCTCAATAGCTAAAGTACCTGAGCCGCACATCGGGTTAATAAAGGTACTGTTCCTGTCCCAGTGCGTTGCCATTATGGTTGATGATGCCAAAGCCTCCAGCATGGGCGCTTTGCCCGGTATTTTGCGATAACTATGCTTTGCCAGCGTTTCGCCCGATGTATCTAAAAATATTTCAGCCTTATCATCCTGCCAGTACAGGTGGATCACCGTTTTATTGGATTCGGCACCCGAATTTGGCCGCAGGCCTTTTATAGATTTGATACGATCGGCAATAGCATCCTTAACCTTAACATTCGCAAAAAGCGGGGTAAGTATATGCTCATTATTAACATTCGAAGTAACGGAAAAATAGCCCGAAAAATCTATCAGCTTTTCCCACTCTATCTCCACCAGGCCGTCGTACAGCTCTTTTGGATCGGCAGCGGTAAAACTTTTGATCAGGTATAATATCTGGCTGGCGCAGCGCAAATTAAGGTTTAGCGGTATACAGTCGTTAACGGTACCCGTAAGCTCGATACCGGTTTGAAAAACGCGGTCGGGCGTAAACCCTAATGTTTCAACTTCTTGTTGAAGATAGGGCGACAGCCTTTTGTTACAGGTGATGATGATTTTACTCTCGGTGTGGAAAACTTGCATGATAATGTTGCGAATTTATGAATTAAATACGCCCCATTTTAATTTCATACCATTAACTTTACATTTTAATACTTTTTAAAGCTATGGAAATTAAAGGTAAGGTACATGAAGTGGCCCCAACCGTACAGGTTACGGACTCACTTAAAAAAAGGGAACTGATAGTTGAATATATTGAAAACCCTCAATATCCCGAATATTTAAAGTTTGAGGCGATACAAGACCGCTGCAACTTATTGGATAATGTTAAGGCAGGTGATGATGTTGAAGTTTTCTTTAATTTAAAAGGCCGCCCGTGGACAGATAAAACTGGTAAAAAGAGTTATTTTAACTCAATGCAGTTATGGAAAATAAACGTATTAGCAGGCGCCAGCGCCGCCGCTACACCTGAATATGCCCCGCCGGCTGATATCAGTTCAGCACCTGAGGACGACGATTTGCCGTTTTAATCAGTTTGCAGTTTTCAGTGGGCAGTTTGCAATAACTGCAAAAAAAATAGCGATGAGTTTAAAAACCCATCGCTATTTTTTATATGATCTAAATTTTGCCTACTGCAAACTGCTCACCGGCAACTGCAAACTGAGATTAAACTACTCTTTAAATATCTTCTTTACGGCTAATTTTCCTTTTTGCTCAACGCGTAAGTAATATACGCCGTTTAGGCCAAGGGCGAATGATTTTGTGAAACTGCCATTAACCGCCCTGTCGCTCCAAACCAAATTACCTTTGCTGTCCTTTAATTGTACTTCGGCAAGGGCTTTTGATGGCAGGGTGAACATGATTACAGTTTTTCCAGCCGAAAACTCAGGTACTATATTTAAGTCCATCATGTCCAATTTTTCAAACTGCGTATTTTCGGCAGTACCGCCCATGTGGCTTAACGCGCCTGTGGGTTCGCTTACGCGATAGCTAACATGTGTGCTTACGCCATTATTATCGGTAGTTATATAGTTGAATATCTGTGTGTTCTTATGATCAAACTCCATAGGGTTATTTTCCATACGGCCTGAACGCCAGTCTTGTGTCCCCATTTTACGCCTGTCATCGGGTACGCCGTTAATGCGGTAATTGTAGCTGAATGTTAGGGTAGAATCCTTTCCACTCCTGTGCCTGTATTTCATAGTGCCGTTTTCGCGGCCATTAGCTGCCATAGGTGCATTATTACCAACAGGCCCATCAATATTAACATCATCATCCTCGGCGGTAAGGCCATCGCCTTTATGTATGCGTTTAATTACAACATCATGTTTGCCATCTGTGTTGTTTATGGTGGAGATGTTGTTAATGTCTTTCAACGCCTTCTGCCTGTCGCGGGCTGATAGGTCTTTAATATTTCTACCATTAATGGTAGTATCGCCATTGTTAATATTTATTTGCATATCCTTTGAGTTTTGTGCAAAAACCAATGGCGGCAGGCCTAAAACTGCCAGTATGCTTAATGTAAAAATGAATTCGAATCCGGGTTTTATTATAAGCTTTTTCATAATGCGTTGAGTTTATATAATCAAAGGTAGTAAACAGTTATATTTCAAGTTGTAACAACAACGTTATAATGTGGTATATTGTGTTAAAAATTGTTAAATGAGCCAGTTATCAGCTTATTTAAAATATTTTTGTTACAAAGGATGAAAAAGAGAAGTATCGGCATCATTATCGGGCTAATGAGTTTTGCACTTTTAGGTGTAGTTGCCATGCAATTATATTTTTTGTGGCAATCATACGATATGCAGTCGGAACTTTTTGACCGGTCTGTTAGCGAAGCGCTAAGTAACGTTGTTGCTAAGGTTGATAAGCAGGATGCTGTTAATTTTTTAAACGAAAAAGCACAGAGCCATCTCAACGAAGCTAAATTAAATTATAACATTGCAAAAATCCCCCCGGGCTTTACAGATAATATTGCCATTCCAAATTATAAAAAAGTAAAAAAGCACCTTACCTATCGCGAGCGCAGGATAGCATTATTAAGAGATAGCCTTAAGCAAATGATGGCCAATAATGAGCTTGAGGGGCTTATTCAAAATGGATCAATAAAAATTCAGCTACGGGTAGATGAAACTACCGATGAATTTGGCGAAGTACACGGGCGTATTATCCCTGTAATATTACACAATATGAAAGTGGCTGCCGGTGTAAAACTACCTCAAAAACTGCATAAGTACGATACGCTTCATGTAGGTTATACCGACCCGCAATTTGGCCGGCAGGTAGTTTCCGTGCCGGAGATAAACCCTTTATGGCAGCAGGAGCAGGATCGTAAATTCAGGCAAAGAAAATTCAGGATTATACAAAAGATGCTTGCTGACGACTCCTTAAAACATATACAACACGGGCAAACTACCGTAATGGAGAACCTGGCCGAGGAATATCAAAATATGGGCCAACCATTAAAACGCCGTATAAACTCTCTTTGGATAGCCTCATTACTGCGCTTTGAGTTGCACAATAAGGGTATTTACCAGCCATTCAGCATGGAAATATTAACCGCGTATAACGATTCGCTTATATTTTCAAAAGCGATGGATACTACCGGCGCCAAGCCGGTTTTTACACCGGGCAATTTCTATCAAACATCCATATTTGGCAGGGATGTGATACGTGATCCGGGGAAGATCAGGATCTCATTTCCGCAAAAAAATAAGTTCATACTAAACAAGATGACCGCTACTATGGCAACAACCGGCGGCCTGTTGTTTGTGCTGGTATTTTGTTTTGGATATACCATTTTTACCATCATCAGGCAAAAAAAGATATCTGAAATGAAAACAGATTTTATCAACAACATGACCCATGAGTTTAAAACCCCGGTATCAACCATAATGATAGCCAGCGAGGCTTTAAAAGATGATGAAATTGTTGCCGACAGGGCACGCGTGGCAAGGCTGGCCCATGTAATTTACGAAGAGAACGCGCGTTTAGGCAGCCATATCGAGCGCGTACTGAATGTGGCCCGTATTGAAAAGAACGACTTTAAGCTGGATAAAAAACCGCTTGATGTTAACGAAATGATACATATTGTGATTGACAGTATGGAGCTTAAACTGCAAAAACACAAGGTTATTTTAACGCTGAGCCTTGATGCTGTAAATGCTGTTGTACTGGCCGATGAGCTGCATTTTTCGAACCTGATATACAACCTGATAGATAATGCCATAAAATACAGTAGCGATATACCTGAAATAGCCATAAGCACTGCCAACAAAGCCGAACAGATAGTTATTAAGGTAGCCGATAAAGGCATTGGTATGAGCCGCGACCAGCAGACTAAAATATTTGAACAGTTTTACCGTATACCAACCGGCAACCTGCACGATGTTAAAGGCTTCGGCTTAGGTTTAAGCTATGTAAATACCATTGTTAAAAGGCTGAACGGCGTGATAAGCGTACGGTCAGAAAAAGATAAGGGATCGGATTTTGAGCTGAAATTCCCGCTGGCATAATTGGGTCGGAAAGTCCGGAAGACGGGAAGTCGGAAAGTCCGAAAGACGAGGAACCGGCATAAACAAAAAACTTACGGACTTTCCGACTTACGGATTTCCGGACTAACAAAATATGAAAAAGATATTATTGGTTGAAGACGATCCTAACCTGGGTTTATTGCTGCAGGATTACCTGCAGTTAAAAGGGAAATTTGATGTTATTTTATGTAAGGATGGCGAGGAAGGATTACGATCATTCACCAAACAAAGTTACGACCTGCTGATACTTGATGTGATGATGCCCAAAAAAGACGGCTTTACCTTAGGTAAAGAGATCAGGAAAATAAACAGCCATGTGCCCATTATTTTCGCTACGGCAAAAGGGATGATCGAAGATAAAATGCAGGCCTTTAACCTGGGCGGCGATGATTATATAACCAAGCCCTTCAGGATTGAGGAGTTATTGCTGCGCATAAATGCCTTATTGAAACGCACCGAAAACTCAGAAAAAAAGGAAGAGGAAAAACAATCGAATTTTAAAGTGGGGCGTTATGAATTTGATTATACCAACCAGGTAATAGCTATAGGCGGCGTGCAACAAAAGCTATCAACCAAAGAAGCTGAACTGCTGCGCCTGCTTTGCCTGCGCAAAAATGAAGTGCTTACCCGCGAAGAAGCCCTGCTGAACATCTGGCATGACGACAACTATTTTAATGGACGCAGCATGGATGTTTTTTTAAGCAAGATACGCAAATACCTTAGGGACGACCCGAATGTGGAGATCATTAATGTACACGGGCGTGGCTATAAGCTGCTGATCAATTAGCCGACACTATCAACGGCTTCGCCAAAGTGGATAATATTGCCATTGTTATCCAAAACACTAAATTGTTTCAATTTCCAGGGCATAACCTTTAGCTTACCATTTGGGTGAATAATACCTGCGCCTGTGTATTCTGCATATAATTTATCCACTTCGGTCACGTACACATAGCAACCGGAATTTTCGGCTATGCGCCGGTCATCACATGGCCATAAATGGATAGATATATCATCACGATTGAAAATAACGTAGCCATCCCAATTTGCAATAAGCGTAAAGTTTAATTTTTCGGTATAGAATTGAATGGTTTCGCTGGCATTAAGCGAGGCTAATATGGGGGCTACGGTTTTGAGCATAATTATTTGTTTAAGTTTTCCAGGTCATCCATGTCCTTATAACGACCCGCTGCTTTTTTTGCAGTTACTAAATTATTAAAATGTATAGTCCTTATTTGTAATCCATCCTCGTCAAAAAACACAGCGTTATTATAACACTCATCAAAATCCATCCCCTTAACATCCAGCATAATATCAATAGAAGATGGCGGTTTGCCAAAAGTGAAAACCTCAAGATCAGGATTTGTTAAGAAATTTTCCTCCGTCATATCAAATACAGGCATACCAAATTCAAGGAATGCTTGCTTTATTCTATGGTAATTATCAGGAGTTTTGTCTACCCAAATATCCATGTCACCAGTTGTTCGTGAATATCCATGAAGAATTACAGAATACCCGCCCACAAGTATATATTTTACTTTATAAACATTAAATAGCCGTATAAAATCCCGGAAATCTTCATTAAAAATGTTCCCCATCTTACTTACGCTTTCTCATACTAAAAACAGTTTTATCCATCCTCGGCGGTTCATTCTCCGGATAATTATAAGCAACGCTATTTAAATAATTGGCAATGCGTAGGCGCTCCTGCCAGGTAAGCGTTTTATAATAAGCTGCATGGCTTTTTGATGCTTCTTCGGCTGTTTGTGCTTTAAAAGCAGTCCTGTCTAACTTATATGAACTCATCACCCAAATATACCTCAAAAATTATTTGCCCGTAATAATTTTGTTAAGCAGCTTATTAAGTTTTATAATTATTTATAAATAAGTTTGTTAGTAACCGACTAAATTTATTATCATGAAAATAAAACTACTTTTCACATGTCTGTTGCTCGCAGGCATCATCGGCATTTCATTTGCCCAGGAACCTGTTGATACGGCAATGATCAGGAAGATCCGTAACGAAGGCTTAAACCATTCAAAAGTGATGGAAATCGCCTTTTATTTGTCAGACGCTTCGGGGCCGCGAATCTCCGGCTCGCCGGAGTTAAAACATGCGCAGGATTGGGCGGTTAACCAGCTAACCCAATGGGGTTTGGTAAACGCTAAACGCGAGCCTTGGGGGAAATTTGGCAAAGGCTGGGAAGTAAAGAAAAATTATGCCGCCATAACCGCACCGTATTATCATGCCATAATCGCCATACCAAAAGCATGGACACCCGGCACCAATGGCCCTGTAACCGGAGATGTAGTGGTAATAAAAGCAGATAGCCTTAGCGACCTGAATAAATACAAGGGCACATTGCAAGGAAAAATTGTATTGTTAGATATTAGGGCCAATGTTGAACGAACTTTTAAACCCGATGCAGTGCGTTACACCGATAGTACATTAACCGAAATGGCCAATGCAAAAGCCGATGCCCCACGCCCTGCGTTCGACCCGAATTCGCCGCAAATGATGGCCAGGCGTAAGGCTTTGGCATTGCGTGCCGGCATAAACGCCTTTTTGCAAGCAGAGAATGTAGCGCTTATATTAAGCGAGGCCCGTGGCACCGATGGCACGGTGTTCACCACGAATGGCGCATCATACGCCGATACCGCGAAAGCCGTTGCGCCGGAGTTGGAAACCAGCGGCGAAGATTACCAGCGCATACTGCGTTTGGTTAAAGCAGGTATAAAGGTTACTATGGAAGCTGATATAAAAACGCAGTTTTATACCGATGACCTTAATGGTTATGATGTAGTGGCAGAGATACCCGGCACGGATAGAAAGCTGAAAGACCAGGTAGTGATGATCGGCGGCCACCTCGACTCATGGCATGGCGCAACCGGAGCTACCGATAATGCCGCAGGCAGCGCGGTAATGATGGAAGCGATACGCATTTTAAAGGCTGTTGGGTTTAAACCAAGGCGCACTATCCGTATAGCGTTGTGGAGTTCGGAAGAGCAGGGGCTGTTTGGTTCGCGCGGATATGTGCTTAACCACTTTGGCGATCCTAAAACCATGATATTAAAACCCGAACAGGAAAAAATATCGGCTTATTATAATTTAGATAATGGCGCGGGTAAAATACGGGGCATATATTTACAGGGCGATTCGGCAGCAGGGCCAATTTTTAAAGCATGGCTTGCACCGTTTGCCGATCTGGGCGCGGCAACTGTTACCATAAGGAATACCGGCAGTACCGACCATGTTTCATTCGATGCGGTAGGCATACCCGGATTTGAGTTTTTGCAGGACAGTATGGATTATGGCACCCGCACCCACCACAGCAACCAGGATACTTATGATAAACTAAGCGAGGACGAACTGAAACAAGCTGCGACTATTGTGGCCTCATTTGTTTACCATACCTCGCAACGCAACGAAATGATACCTCGCAAAGCATTGCCGAAAGGGGCACCCAACTAAAACCAAATACTTAATGCGGATGAAATTGAAACACATCATCCGCATTAAGTATGTATAAATTTTTATGAGCCTATGATCAATTCTTATAAAAGCCTATGTAGGAGCTTCCATTGGCAGGACTTAGCGCTATTTGGTTATCAAGTAATTTAACTTGCACAGTTTTAATTGGCAAACTAAAATCATAGCTTTTTAAACTATAAGTGTAAGTGCCGTTTAAAATTGCATTTTGGATATTGTTTTGAAAGTCGCCGCCTGTAAACACATCGTGAAATCCTTTAACTATATCCCCAAGTCCTACCCCTATACTAAGTAAAGGGCAATCAATTAGTGTAGTAACATCCCTGTTCATCAGCGTTAGCGGGGTTGGGTTTATATTGATCTTAATATCGAGAGGGGTAGTTTTGAACTTTATAAATAATACATTTTTAGTAGAATCATCAAATGATATTGCTGCTGCCATGTTTGTTGGTGGTATGGTTGATGATGCATTACAATTATATGGATGGTTAAAGCCCAACACACAAACTAAATGGCCAACCGGGCCTTCGGGCGTAAATCCAAAGGTGGTTTGCAGGGGAGCATTTACAGTAGCCTGGGTTGATAAGCTAATGCCCGACAGATCATTACTAAAACTTACCCCCGATACAGTACCCGAAGCGGTTGCGGTTGATGAAACGGTTGCATGTATATCCCCAATAGATATTTTGCCGCCGGTTGTTACCTGTAAAGCCGCTTTTGCTACTACACAGGCGCCTTCAGCAGTTACTTTTTCAGCCGCACAGGCAACCTGGGCCGCATGATATACACCTTGACAGGCCAACCACGCGGCATATCTTACCGGAAGTGTTGCTAAGCAGGCTATCTTGCCTAAACCATGGGATCCATCACAATTTGGTGCATTACCGCAATTTACCAAAGGAGGGCAGGGCGGGTTAACATCCCCGCAATTTATTTCACTCAGGTCGAGGGTTATATTTTTATCTGACCTGCCCGATAAAAAATTATCGCTGCCATTGGTTATGGTAATGTTTTCATTGTTAAAAGTGTTATTGAAGATAGTAGAAAAGGCATTTTTTGATAAGATCATATAAGTTGTTGTATCGTGGGGCAGGCCTGCAAAAGCACTATCTCTTTTTCCCGAAAAGCCTTTTTGGAAAGTATTAAAATTGTACCTGGCGGTACTATCCGGCAAGGTAGCAGGGGTACTAAAGGCCCCCAAAATATGGATGCCGTCTTTGTCAATTAAACAGGCAGTAGAAGAAATAGGGGTAGATATAAGCAATGGGCGGGATAATGTTACAATTTCCGTAGCGCTATTTACCAATTCTCCCGAGGCGACTTGCCTGTCAACCAGGTTTAATGGAATAGCAGGTATTTTTGATATCATATAGCCATTTAATCGTTCAATAAATATATTGAAAATGGTGTTTATAATAAAAGCTACAGCCTTACGGGTTATTTTACCTGTTTTTTTATAGGTGATGTCATCTACATGAATGTATTTGAACGCGGGATATAAGATCATGGAATCATTTTTAAAAGCGAAGGAAATTGTGCCTATCAATTGCCCTTTAATACTGGCATTAAGTGTATCTAATGTTACCTGAAAATCAGGCGAGATGGTTATTTGTTCTTTATCTGTAAGGGCATTTATATTACTTATACTATATTGTTTTACATGGGGTATCTGCTTTTGGTTGATAAGCTCATTAAAAGTTGGAATTAAAATGTTGTCAAAATCTTTTGCTCCTATGTTTAAATTAAAATCACAGGTTTTTAATTGTGTCAGGCTACTACTATTGGTAGCTAAAGCACGTTTTTGTTCATCGGCGCTGGATACTTTGTTACTGTTTAAAATTGATTTTACCGATTTGCACCCGGTAAAAAAAGCAGCGCATAAAACAAGGCTGAGTAATACGGTTTGAGGTTTCATTTTAGTTTTAATTAAGTGTGATATTAAACTTAGTGTTGCAATGGCCTTTAATGGCAGCCATTATTTAATATCAAAGTTACAGGCAGGAAAAAAACAGGGCGGGAAGAAAATAACCCTAATATTTAAAGGACTTCACGGTAGCAATAGGGTGAAAACACGGGTGCGTTTACAAATAAAGCGTTGTATTATTTAATAGCAAATAAATATTATTAAACCTATTTGCTTTTCAAATAAAAATGTATATTTAAAATACCCAAACCATTAACTATTAGTTACCTATTAACTAAAGTATCACAATTCATGAAAAAACTTA
>Ga0302309_10000569_pt1 | contig 41733 bp, 31 predicted proteins | sample III_Palsa_N1_1_FD_200453 | JGI IMG/M metagenome (GOLD analysis project Ga0302309, IMG submission 200453) | Peat permafrost microbial communities from Stordalen Mire near Abisko, Sweden - III_Palsa_N1_1 | ecosystem: Environmental > Terrestrial > Soil > Palsa > Peat permafrost | place: Sweden...
CATGAAGAGCGTGGAGGGCGCGACCGATTTCGGGGGATAGATTTGGCGGAGTCTTCTTTTATCTCCGGTGTATGGGCGTTGAGAGTAGATTTGTGTGACTGCATATTAGAAGCGGTCTTGTTAAAAAAAGGTTGTAATTCTGTAAGTCTCGGAGTGGTGGGCTGGCTTTTTGCAGGGTATGACTCTGGTCACAGGGGCAGGGCATCCGGGGGTTGCGGATACATTATGTAAAATAAAATGCCGGTGCCAACCGAAATTTTATCGCCAGGCATAAGATACGTCAAAATTATTTTATGATACGGTGTGCATATTTAAAGATACTAATAATGTATCGCTTAAATTTCGAAGGCATTGAATTACAGAAGTTTATCTTCGCTTTTGCGTATTAGTTATACAAGAAATAGCCTAAATTGTCTTGCCCCTCAAACCGCCGGAGAAAATGGAAAAAAAGACTAAAATCAACAGGATCAAGGCTGTCTTAGCTGAAAAAGATATATCGCATAAAGAATTGGCGATCAGAGTTGGAATAGCGCCCAATAGCGTTACGAGGATTTGTAACAATGAATTTCAGCCAACTTTGAGGCTTTTAAGGGACATTGCCCTGGCCCTGGATGTGGACATCCGGGAGCTGCTGATCCCCACCCGAAATTAAGGAGTCAGACAGCGAAATGGGTGCGTTGCATCGATCAATTGTCTTATTGAGATTGGTTGGTATCTTTAGGCAGTTATCCTAAAAACTGTTTATGTCGCCACTGCGTTTTTTTTTACCGGCCTTATTCTTCTTTTTTGTTTTGCTGTGTGGCCTGAGGGCTTCTTCGCAGGACATCCACAATTTTACCGATAGTTTGCGATCCCGATTGGCGGAAGCGAAAACGGCCCATGACAAAATGGATCTTTTGCTGCAATTGTCACAAGCTACGGCTGTCGATCCCGGGCAGTCGCGTGCCTATGGAGACGAGGCTATTTCGGTGGCGGAGATGAGTCGGGACCGTTGGCTGATCACAAGCGCTTACCTGTATAACGGGCTGCGGTACATGAATATTTCCGGTTTGTCGGATAATTTGGAACAAGCGTTGAAGTTGACGGAGCGGGCAGAACAGGTCGCACGGGAAAACGGGCTGGAGCGGTTGCTTGTGGACAGTTATTGTCAGTTGTCGACGATCTGGGTTAATAGGGGTAATAATGCCAAGGCGTTGACCTATAGCAACGAGGCCATGGCCCTGGCGAACAATACGGACAATGATACAGCCAGGATCAGGGCCTATTTGTCATTGGGTGAGGCCTACCTGAACATGAATGAGATGTTGTTGGCACTGCAGCATTTTATGGCTGGCATGAACCTGGCGGAATCAGATGGAAAAGATGGGTTGCTCCGGGATGCCTATCAATCTATGGAGCGATTTTATGCTTCTATCCATGAATATCCCAAGGCGGTGGACTACGGGATGAAGGCGTTTGAGCTGGATGGCCGGCTCGGGGATGGCATAAGTATGCTGTTGGACAATGACAGGATCGGTGAGCGCTACGTGCAAAACAAGCAAAACGACATCGCTATCCGTTTTTATGAGCGTTCTTTTCGTTTGGCGGACAGCCTGCATATGGGGTTCATGAAGTTCAACAGCTATTTCCGCGTCTTCAACATGTATACCCAGAGCAACGAATTCTCGAAGGGGTTGAGCTATATCGAAGCTCACCGGGATATCCTGAATTTTCTGGACAGTATCGGAGCGCAATTTTTTGTGGGGGAGATCTATGGGATGGCCATGACCGAGCGGGGCGACTACGACAGTGCATTGTATTATTTCCGCAGGGCGGAGCCGGAGCTTGAGCGAAACGCGAATCCCGAGATACAATGCAATTTCTATATTTATTTTGGCCGTTACTATCAGCTTGTCAAGGCTTATCCTGCGGCTATTCATTATTATGAGAAGGCGCTTGACCGGGCGGGTGTCATCCAGGGGTTGGAATATGAAGAGGCGATCGGGGACTCGCTGAAGGGGCTGTATGGAAAAATGGGGGACTATAAGAACGCGCTTTTTTATGAGACCTATTCAAATGGTGTGCGGGATAGTATACGCACCCAAACGCGGGCGACGGAGCTGCTGAAGCTGGAGGTGGACAATGACAACCGGCGGCGGGACCGGTTGGCCCGGGAGGAGGTGGAGCGGGTCGAGCACCGGCACAATGTGCAATACATGGGTCTTACGATGGGGTTGGTGGTGTTGTTCATAGGGTTGGTTATGCTGGGCCGGCTGGCAGTGCCTCTTTCGCTGATCCGGGCCCTGGGTTTTATGTCCTTTATTTTCCTATTTGAGTTTGTTATTCTGCTGGCGGATAAGCCTATCCAGCAATGGACGGCGGAGGAGCCCTGGAAGGTCCTATTGATCAAGATCGTCCTTGGGGCGGGATTGGTGCCTTTGCATCATTGGCTGGAGCATAAAGTGATCCATCATCTCAGTACCAAGAGGCACGGGAGGGGGCGGGCCGGGCGTGGGGCGGTTCCGGCTACTGCTACTGAATAATAATGTATAGATGAGAGATATTGTTGTCGAATTCTCCTTAATTCAACCAGTTGGCCTGATTATTTGTTAATTTGGGTCGGGCGATCCATTTTTTTCGCAACATACCGACATGGATTACAATAACATACTCGAGCAGGCGCAACATTATGTAAAATCATACTTTGACAACCATGTCAATGAAAAGCTGGTTTACCATAACATAAAGCACACGGAGATGGTAGTGGATGCCGCCAGGCAGATCGGGCAGCACTACCAGTTGAATGATGCGGATTTTTTTACCGTGGTGGTAGCGGCCTGGTTTCATGATCTCGGTTATTTTACGGGCGAGCCGGCGGGGCATGAGGAGCGGGGGGCGAAGGTTGCGCAATCCTACCTGGAGGGGACGGGAGTAGAGCGTGCGGTGATCGAGGCTGTCTGCCGGTGTATCATTGCGACTAAACTTCCTCAGCGGGCAGTGGTTCTGACGGAGCAGATCGTTTGTGATGCCGATCTCTATCATCTGGGGACGAATGATTTTGGGGACCGGAACAAGTTGATGCGAAAGGAGGCTGAGGCTTTACAAGACAAAAAGATCAGTAAGGACGAATGGCGCAAGACGACGATCCGTTTTCTGGAGAGTCATCAGTATTACACGGATTATTGCCGGTTGTTGTTGAACGAGCAGCAGCAGGAGAACCTGAATAAGTTGAAGGAGAAGGATCCGGAGGCGGGCAGTGATAGGCTGCAGGGCCTTTTGCGGGAGCATGGGGTAAAAGATGGGAAGGAAGCGGCTGAGGCGCCGGTGGCGAAGGAAAAGAAGGATAAGAAAAATGACCCGGGAAGGGGTATCGACACGGTCTTTCGGATTACGTCCAACAACAACCAGAAACTGAGTTCGCTTGCAGACAGCAAGGCGCACATCCTCATCCAGGTGAACTCTATTATTATTTCGGTGCTACTGAGTCTTCTATTGAGGAAGATAGAAGACCACACCAATCTGGCTATACCGGCCACGCTGCTGTTGACGGTCAACCTGGTGACCATTATTTTTTCCATTCTGGCGACCCGGCCGCATATCCCGCCGGGCACCTTCACCAAGGCGGATCTGGATGACAAGAAGGTTAACCTGCTTTTCTTTGGGAATTTCTACAAGATGAGCCTGGAGGAATATGCGGGAGGGATGTTGATCATGATGGAAGACAAGGATTTTTTGTATGGCAGCCTGATCCGGGACGTGTATTTTCAGGGACTTGCACTGGGGAAGAAGTATCGGTGGCTGAGGTTGTCGTATAATGTTTTTATGTATGGCCTGATTGCCAGTGTGCTGGCTTTTTTGATCGCGGCGCTTGCGTTTCCGGGTAAACCTTAATGGTGAGCTAATTGTTGGTAACAAGATGAACCACGGGTTCATCGGCCGAAGGCCCGTCATTAGCGATTTTTCGCGAAGGGCTAAATTGGTGAAAAGACCGAGCGAAAAAATATGCAGAGTTCTGTCGTATATATTGTAAAGGAGTTGGAGGGCGCTCATGATCTGGATGCCCGTATCTCATTCAGGGGGTTTGTGAATTTTCTGAAGGAGCGGCGTATGGCGGAGAAGACGATGCGGGTGAAATACCTTGATCATGTGATCTCGATCTTTGAGGAGCGGCTTGGGGGGAAGGACATCCTTGAGCTGGAGGAGATCGGACAATATGGAGACCTGCTGGAACTGATGTATTCCTGTATCTTTCCGGCGGTTGCTGATGAGCGGCAGTTTGCCTGGGCGCTTGGGGTGCCGGTGACACCCATCATTTTTTATGGCACCGATCCTTTTTATGACAAGCTGCGGGACCCGGTGACTCATCTTTCCAAGGCCTGTATGGTGGAAAAAGGTGAGCTGGAGCGCAAGAAGCTGAACTGGGAGCTGGTCTATTCCATTATCCTGAAGCGGTTGTATAATTACGAATTCAAATCGGGCAATAGTGTGATCCGGAGTTTGAAGGATCAGTCCACGGGTTTGGTCAATTTTTACCGGTTGAATATCGATGCGCGTTTTATTGAAGTGTTCTCAAGGGGGGAGCTGCCGCATTTTGATCCGCATTTTCTACAATCGCGGCCTGCCCTGGAAGAGTCTCTCGCGTGGCTGAAGCAAAATCTGCCGCTGGGCGCCTTTCGTTTCGAAGGTATATCGGCCATCACGGTTACGGATATCACCACGGAATATGTGCTGGAGAGCATCAAGGGGATCATCCTCAATCCGGAGCGGAATGAGAAGGATGTCTATCAGCAAGAGGTGATCCGCTATCTGAATATTCTGGCTGGCAGTAATGATGTGCGGTTTGGTCTTCTGCCATTGTTGAAGGTCAACGGCAAGGCGGTGTATTCTGATGAGACCTGTCATCACAGTGTTTTGGCAGATAATGCAGATGACAGGGAGGAGACGGAAGAGACCTATCTGTGTCTGGCGGACAATTACTTTCAGGAGCCCCGGCTTATCCTTTATGAGCATATTCCCGGGCGGGAGCTGGGTGAACATTATTTTCTGGAGACGTTGCGGCGAAATGGGATCCGGTCTTACGGGTTGTTGCCGGTCTATCATAACAACCGGCTGGCGGGGGTATTGGAGCTGTCGGCGCGGCAGTCGGATTGTCTGAGCCGTGAGCTGCTGGTGCGGCTGGAAGTCGTGATCCCTTTGATCGCGCAATTGTTGCAGCATACCATTGATGAGTTCGAGACGCGGATCGAGGCGATCGTGAAGGAGAATTTTACGTCGCTGCAGCCCGCGGTGGAATGGAAGTTCAATGAAGTGGCCTGGCAATATGATCAGTTGCAACAGCAGGGGCAGGAGCCGGCGCTGGAGTCGATCTTCTTCAAGGGTGTCTATCCTTTGTATGGCGCTGTCGATATTCGAAATTCCACGATGGAGCGCAATGGGGCATTACGGCGGGACATGGAGATCCAGTTCAGGCTGCTGACGGAGGCTTTGACTTCGCTACAGCAAGCGGTCAATCTGCAGTTGGTGGAAGAGATCATGCATCAGACGCAGAAATGGCAGGCGGCGTTGTCGGGTGCGTTGACCACGGCGGATGAGCTGAACCTGAATTATTTTCTACGGGATAAAGTGGGTGAATTTTTGCTGCATTTCAGGGAGAGCCGGCCGGACCTGGCGTCGTTGATGGACCCGTATATTGCCGCCATGGATGAGGTGGCGGGGGAAGCGTTTACCAACCGGCGTGGGCTGGAGGATTCTATTCAGTTGATCAATAAGACAATCAACGAAGCGCTTGAGCAGACCGTGCCGGAACTGCAGGCCTCCTATCCTTCTTACTTTGAGAAATTCCGTACGGACGGGGTAGAATATGATATTTATATCGGACAGTCTATTGCGCCGGACAGGCCGTTCGATCTGCTTTATCTGCGTAACCTGCGTCTTTGGCAATTGGCTTCGATGACGAAGATCGCCAGGCGGGCGCATGAATTGTTGCCGCAGATGGCAGTACCGCTGCTGACTACACAGCTGATCTTTGTGCATAGCGGGGCTATCGATATCAGTTTCCGCAAGGATGAGCGGCGGTTCGATGTGGAGGGGGGGTATAATATCCGGTACCAGGTTGTCAAGAAGCGTATCGACAAAGTAAGGATAAGGGATACGGGGGAAAGGCTTACGCAGCCGGGGAAGATCGCGATCATCTATTTTAATGAGCGGGAGGCGGAGGAATATGAGGGGTATATAAGGTATTTGCAGGAGAAGGGGATGCTGGAGCTGGGGATCGAGCGGCTTGAACTGGAGGAGCTGCAGGGGGTGAGCGGGCTCAGGGCTTTGCGGGTGGGTGTGAGTTGGTGATGCGATGATGATCAACAAGCATATGATAGTTTTGATGGCGATCTTTTGCGTGGGGCTTTGCGCTTCGTGCAAAGGGGGACACGGGGGTGGCCCGCAACCGGCTGTGACTCACGCGACGCCTGTCTTAGCGGGGCCTCCGGGCTATGATCTTGGGGCGCCGAAGAAATATATCGTAAGCGAGCCGTTGCATGAGATCTCGGGCATTTGCTTTTTGAAAAATAATCCGGATACTATGTATGCCATCGAGGATGAGACGGGGCGACTGTTCCATTTTCATCTTGGGGATGGCCGGTTCCCTTCGTATAAGTTTGGCGGTCACGGAGACTATGAAGATGTGACAATACTGAACGATGCTGAATTCGTGGTGTTGCGTAGTGATGGGAGCCTGTTCGTTTTTCCGCTGGGGCTTATCAGGGGTGGCGACAACAAGGCGGTAAAGGTCTATGAGCATATCCTGCCAAAGGGGGAATATGAGGGGCTTTTCGGAGATGATGGCGGGAAGCTTATTGCGTTGTGCAAGAATTGTCCCGACGACAACCAGCGGGATGAAGTTTCGGCGTATCTGCTGCAATATGATGACAAGCATGTGCTGGGTATCAGGGATCATTTTTTTGTGCAGGTTCCGGCTTCGAAACTGCACAGTATCCATTCGAAGATCAAATTCCATCCTTCTTGTGTGGCGCGTCACCCTTTGACGAAGGATTGGTATATCGTATCCAGTGTAAATAAGGTACTGATCGTGTTCGATGGTCAGTGGAAAGTGAAAGGCATGTATGATCTGGACCCGGTCCTGTTCAAGCAGCCTGAGGGGCTGGCCTTTGACAACAAGGGCAACATGTATATCTCGAACGAAGGCGTGCAGGGCAATGCCAATGTTCTGTTGTTCTCCTATAAACCATAAGTAAAATTAGCGATCATGAGAAGAATATTACGAATCATCAGTTTGGTGTTTATTTCCGGCGGCCTGGTATCGGTGTGTTTTGGTCAGCAGGATCCGGTAGTCAAGCGTTTGTTCCTGGTTGGAGATGCGGGACAGTTGGGGGAAGACGGGCATCATCCCGTATGTGACTGGCTGAAGGCGCACGTCAACTGGGATGATACCAGCAATGTGCTGGTTTATCTCGGGGACAATATTTATCCGAAGGGCATGCCGGCGGATGGGAGCTCCAAGGTGGACGAGGCCCGGAAAATACTGAATTACGAGGTCTCGGTGGTGGCTGGCAAGCAGGCGAGGGCTTTTTTTGTACCTGGCAACCATGATTGGAAGCAGGGTAGGGTCGATGGCTGGGAGCAGCTCAAAAATGAGGAAACGTATATCGGTTCATTGGGATTGCCGAATGTGGAAATGTTGCCGACGGGGGGGTGTCCCGGCCCGGTGGCGGTACCGCTGGGGGATAAGGTCGTGTTGGTGTGTATGGACAGTCAATGGTGGCTGCAGGACGACAAGGACAGGCCGGGGGAACAATCGGCATGTGACTGTAAGGACGAGAAGTCGGTGATCAACGCCCTGAATGATATTGTGAGCCTTTATCCGGATAAACTGATCGTGCTGGCCATGCATCATCCATTTTATACGCACGGCGAACATGGCGGGTATTATACGCTGAAGCAACATATTTTTCCCTTGACGGATCTCAGCGATGGTCTGTTTATTCCATTGCCGTTGGTGGGATCGATCTATCCCATCAGCAGGGGTGTTTTTGGGAATGTGCAGGATACCAAGAATCCCAAGTATAAGGACCTGCGGCAGCAGGTTGAGGATATCATTAAGGGACATGCGAATATCGTGCATGTGGCGGGGCATGACCATTCGCTCCAGCTGTTGGAGCATGACAGTGTTTACTATGTCGTGAGCGGGGCGGGTTCGAAAGAATCGAGGGTAAGGATGGGTAAACACTCTCTGATGGCGCAGGAGGGGATCGGTTTTGCCACCATTGCGGTGCATGCCAGCGGCAGATCGGAGGTCGAGTTCTTTACGCCGGGGGCGACGGGTGTGGACAAGCCGTTCTATACGACTGCGTTGGTACCATTGCGGCCGAAGATGGAATTGCCGGAGCTGGTGAAAACGTTTCCCGACAGTGTGACGGTGGTCGGAGACTCTGAGTTTGAAGCCGGTGGGCTGAAGCGGTTGTTGTTGGGTAGCAATTACCGCAAGGAGTGGTCGGTGCCTATCAAGGTAAAGGTGTTCGATATGACGGGTTGGACGCCGATCCAGCGAGGCGGCGGTTTGGAGACCCGGGGCTTGAGGATGGTTAATGCTCAAGGGGTGTCTTATGCGCTCCGGGGGGTGAAAAAATATGTGACTGATGGGGCGCTGCCGGTAAGTCTGGTCGGGGATCAATTTGTAAAAGACCTGGTGACGGATGGCGTATCTGCGTCCTATCCCTATGCGGCGATGTCAATACCTCCGCTGGCATCGGCACTGCATGTACCCCATGCCACTCCTGTTCTTGTGTACGTGCCGGACGATCCGAGGCTGGGGCGGTTCAGGGAAGACTATGGCAATCTTTTCGCCATGCTGGAGGAGCATGAGCCGGGCAATGGGAAGAAGACCTTTAATATGTATGACCTGGAGATCATGTTGAAACAAGACAATGACAACCAGATCGACCAGCCGGCGGCGTTGCGGGCGCGGTTGCTGGATATGTTCGTGATGGACTTTGACCGGCATGAGGACCAATGGCGGTGGTTGTTGGAGGAGAATGGGAAGAGCAAGCTGTTGGCGCCCGTGCCGCGTGATAGGGACCAGCCCTTCTTTGTCAACCAGGGGGTGCTCCCTTATTTCGCATCCAAACCCTGGGCTTCTCCGCAATTGCAGGGTTTTCGGGTTCATGCGAGGGACATCACTACCTACAACTACAATGCCCGGAACTTCGACCACAATTATATGACCGAGTTGACGGAGGCGGACTGGAAGAAAGCGACGGAGTCCGCGTTGGTGACGCTGACCGATTTGCTGATCGATTCGGCGATGCGGATGCAGCCTGTCGAAATCAAGGGATATGCCCAATCTTCCATTACCGCCAAGTTGAAGGAGCGGAAAAAATATTTCGAAGCGGAGATGATGACCTACTATCGTTTTCTTTCGAAACAGGTCAGTGTATATGGCAGTGACAAGCAGGAGTTGTTCGACGTGGAGCGGAGTGGCAGCGATTCTGTGACGGTGACCGTTTACAAAATAAACAAGGATGGCAAGGCCAACAAAACGCTTTATCATCGGGTGTTTCTGGCGGAGGTGACGAAGGAAATACGGCTATATGGGCTTGGCGGGGACGACCAGTTCCATATCCATGGAGAAGGGGGAGGCGGCATTGTGGTGAGGATGATCGGCGGCCCGGGGAATGACAGTTATAACAATGAGGCGAAGGCTCCGGCCGGCAAGACGAAGATCTATGATCTGAGTACGGAGAAGAACAGTTTCACGGGGGACGGCAATTACCGGACCTTTCTGTCGAAGGACCCGGCGGTAAATGCGATCAACAAGCTGGGATTCAAATACAATGTGGTCGCGCCTTTGTTGAGTGTTGCCTATAATCCGGATGATGGTATTTACCTGGGGGCGGGCTTCAAGTGGACGACGCAGGGTTTTCACAAGGATCCCTATAAGACCTTGACGACCTTTACGGTGGCGCACTCGCTGAAGACGAATGCCTATGACTTCAGATATGGCTTTGTCGCGATCGATGCGATCGGGAAGCTGGACTTCCTTGTGGATGCTGACATCAAGGCCCCGAGCAATACGGTTAATTTCTTTGGGTTTGGAAATGAGACCATATACAATAAGGATGAGAAGGATGGGATCAGGTATTACCGGGCGCGTTTTGATGATTACGATTTTGACCTGATGCTGCGGAAGCGGTTTGGCACGGTTTTCTCGATAGCGGCTGGTCCGGCGTTCGAGTACTACCGGCTGGACAGCAATCAAAACTATAACCGATTTGTGAACCAGACCAATATCAATGGATTGGATGCGTCGACCTTGTACCTGGACAAAGCTTATGTGGGTGGCCGGGCGGATGTGATCGTAGACAACCGGGATGACAAGGTGGAGCCCTCCCGGGGTATTTTCTGGCAGACCCATTTTGGCACCTATGGCGGTGTGAATGACGAGAGTCATGCCTATTCCCGGTTGAACACAGATCTGGCTGTTTATTCCAGTTTTAATACGCGGGCGAATATAGTGATCGCCAACCGGATCGGGTGGGGCAAGAGCTTTGGCAATTATGAGTTCTACCAGGCGCAATTCCTGGGCGCGACGGAGAACCTGCGGGGTTATCGTAAGTACCGGTTTACGGGGGATGAAGCTGCGTATCACAATATCGATCTGCGGATCAAGCTGGCCAATTTCAATACCTATTTCTTCCCCGGAACCTTTGGGTTGTTGGTATTCAACGATGTGGGTCGGGTTTGGGAACATGGGCAATCGAGTGATCAGTGGCATGACGGATATGGGGGAGGTTTTTGGGTCTCACCTTTGCAGAAGTTGGTGTTCTCCGCCAGTTATGGGGAGGGCACGGATGGGGGAGTGTTTTTGTTCAAATTGGGCTTTCAGTACTGATCTTGACCGCATTGGGGCGGATTAGAGACCCTTTGGGCCGCAATAAAAAGCGCCGGGATCGCGTTCTCAAGCGAACCCGGCCTTATTGTGTATGTACCTGCTAAACCGCATTTATTGGTGTCTCTTTTTTGTGCTTCTTTCAGCCGCGGCCCGTTCCCAGTCAGATAATCTTTCTTTTGAGCATCTGGGGACAGCCCAGGGACTGTCGCATAGCAATGTCATTTGTGCGATACAGGGCAGCCGGGGTTTTATGTGGTTTGGGACACGGGAGGGGCTGAACCGGTATGACGGGTATACCTTCACCATTTACAAGAACACGATCGGAAACGATAAGAGCCTGGCTAACAACCTGGTGAATGCCCTTGTCGAGGATAAGAACGGGTATCTCTGGGTAGGTACCTGGGGTGGAGGTGTGGACAGATATGACCGGAAGACCGAGCAATTTGCCCATTTTCGGCATGATTCGACGATTCCGGGGAGTCTATCCAGTAACCTCGTGTTATCCCTGTTGCTTGACAGCCGGGGTTTTCTGTGGGTGGGGACGGAAGGGGGTGGTTTAGATAGAATGGACTCTACGGGCAAGTTCGAGCATTTTGTGCACAGGGAGGGTGATAATACGAGTCTTAGTGATAATAACGTGAAGGGGCTTTTTGAGGATGCGGACCACCAAATATGGGTGGCGACGCTTGGCGGCGGGCTGGACCTGCTTGACAGGAGGACAGGAACTTTCAAGCGGATGGTACATGATCCGCGGGACTCCCGGTCCATTGGCAGCAATGATCTGGCCTGTGTGTTCGAGGACAGTCATCACCGGCTTTGGGTGGGGACTTATATGGGTTTGGACCGGCTGGACCGGGCGACCGGTATTTTTCATCATTTTGGGAAGGGCGCCAGGGATACGATGGGACTCGCCAGCAATACGATCAATTCACTGGGTGAAGACGGGGAGGGGAATGTATGGATCGGTACGGAGAATGATGGGCTGGTGATCCTTGATTCGGCGGGTGTACTGCGTCGTTATCTGCATGACGACGTGGATCCCAGCAGTATCGGGACGAATTCGTTGTATGGTATTTACCGGGATTCGAAGAAAAATATGTGGGTCGGATCTTTTGCGGGCGGCCTTGACTTCGTGAATTGGGACAACCGGAAGTTCGCGCATTTCCGGCATAATTCATCGCCGCAAAGTCTTAGTGACAACCATGTGCTTTGCATTTATGAGGATCATCGCGACGAGCTTTGGATCGGTACGGACGGCGGTGGTCTCAATCTTTTCGACCGGAAGACGGAGCGGTTCACGCATTTCCGGCATACGCCCGGCGATCCGAACACGATCTGCGGCAATTATGTGTTGCGGGTTATAGAAGACGACCAGGAGAATCTCTGGATCGGCACCTGGGCCGACGGGTTGACTATTTACAACAGGCGCGCCAAGACGTTCACGCATTTCAGGAACGATCAGGAAGATGTGCATAGTCTTAGCAATAACAATGTCTGGGCACTTTGTCAGGACCGGGAGCATCGCATCTGGATCGGCACTTATGGAGGGGGGCTGGAGCAATACGATCCTGCGACCCATTCGTTCATCCATTACCGGCACCAGGAGGGGAATCCGGGCAGTCTGGGCAATGATAAGGTGCATTCGATCATGCAGGACCGGCATGGGCGGATCTGGATAGGTACAGATGGGGGCGGGATCGATCTGTTTGACCCCTTGACGGGGCATTTTGCACATTATCTGCACGCAGACGGCAAGAACAGTCTTTGCAGTAATAATGTGAACAATATTGTCGAAGATCAGCGGGGTGATCTTTGGATCTCTACGACGGAAGGATTGAGCCGTTACCAGGTAACCGCCAATATGTTTACGACTTTTACGACGAGGGATGGGCTGCCCGACGACGTCGTTTTCGGGGTGCTGGAAGATTCCACGTTCAATTTCTGGATCAGCACCAATAAAGGGATATGCCGGTTTGATCCGATGCACAAGCGGATGAAGACCTTTGGGGTGGCCGATGGCCTGCAGGCGAATGAATTCAAGGAGCAGGCGTATTGTAAGAGCCGGCTGGGCATGTTGTATTTCGGGGGTATCAATGGGTTCAATGTGATCCCGCCGTATACTATCCGGTCGGAGCCATTCGATCCGCCGCTGGTGATGACGGGCTTCCAGGTCTTTAACCGGGAGGTCCCGATCGGCAGGGATGGGAATAAGATTTCGCCGCTGGATGTGGCGATCACGGAGACGAGGAAGGTGGTGTTACCCTACAAGAGCTCGGTGTTTTCCTTTTCCTTTGCCGCATTGAATTACACGGACAGGGGCAAGAAGCAATATGCTTATATGCTGGAAGGCTTTGATAAGGGGTGGAACTATGTGGGGACGGAAAGGACGGCGACCTACACCAATTTGGATCCGGCTCATTATACATTCAAGGTGCGGGGCCTGAACAATGACGGGGAGTGGTCGGATAAGATATTGAGCCTGGAAGTGGAGATCACGCCGGCTTTCTGGATGACGTGGTGGTTCAAGCTGTTGATCGTGCTGGCTGTCATTTTGGGGATGTTATATTTTTATCTGTTGAGGATCAGCACCATTAATTCCGTGAATAAATCGCTGGAGCGGCAGGTACAGGAGCGGACAGCGCAGTTGACGAGTCTAACGCAGGAAGAGCGGAAGGCGAGGGAGGAAGCGGAAGAGGCCAACAAGGCGAAGAGTATCTTTCTCGCGACGATGAGCCATGAGATCAGGACGCCGATGAATGGGGTGATCGGGATGGCGTCCCTGATGGCGGAGACGCAACTGACACTACAACAGCGGGAGTATAATATGACCATTCTGACCTGTGGAGAGAGTCTGTTGAGTGTGATCAACGATATTCTGGACTATAGCAAGATCGATTCGGGGAAAATGGAGCTGGAGCAACAGGCTTTTAATCTCCGGCATTGTATTGACGGGGTATTGGGGTTGTTCTATGAGAAGGCCACGCACTCCGGTCTGCGGCTGGTATACCGGATCGAGCCCGAAGTACCGCCGGAATTGGAAGGGGACGAGTTGAGGCTGCGTCAGATCCTGATGAACCTGGTGAGCAATGCGGTGAAGTTCACACATGCCGGGGAGATCTTTGTGACGGTCAGGTTGCTGCGGGCGGACCCGATGGGCGAGCTGATGTTGGGTTTTGAGGTCAAGGATACGGGTATTGGCATTCCTGACGAGAAGATCGGGATGCTCTTCAAATCGTTTTCGCAAGTGGATTCGTCCACGACGCGCAAATATGGCGGGACGGGGCTTGGGCTGGCGATCAGCGAGAAACTGGTGAACCTGATGGGTGGGCAGATCACGGTGCGGAGCAGATTAGGTGAGGGTACCGTGTTTAGTTTTACGATCAAGAGCAGGGCTGGGGAGATCAAGCCGGTTCAAATGCCGGAGAGGTCCGTGGAGAAGGAGCAGATGAGTGTGGAATTTGCCTCGTCTTTTCCGCTGCGGATATTGGTTGCGGAGGACAATGTGATCAATCAGCACCTGATCAATCAGATCCTGGGCAATCTGGGTTATGAAGCGGACTGTGTGGAGAATGGGGTGTTGGCCACAGCGGCGGCGCGGGAAAAGGAGTATGACCTGATCCTGATGGACGTGCAGATGCCTGAGATGGATGGGTTGGAGGCGACGCGGCATATCCGGCAGTGGTCCGGCAGGCAGCCGGTGATCGTGGCGCTAACGGCGAATGCTATGCGCGGGGATCGGGAAGAATGTCTGAATGCGGGGATGGATGATTATATCAGTAAGCCGGTCAGGCTGGATGAGTTGATGCGGTTGTTGAAGAAGTGGGCTTTGCAGCCGCGGGCGACAGGTTAGCGCCCGGCTGGGCCGGCGCTTTTCGGCGCTGGCCGTGCGGGTTAGACCTTGCGGTGGAGGGAAGAGTCGCGGATGATGAGCTCGGAGCGGATGATGATGGTATCGGGCGTGCGGGCGGAGGATTGTCCTGACAATTGTTCGAGGAGGCTTCGGGCTGCCTGTTCGCCCATTTCCTCCCCGGGATAATTTATAGTCGTTAGTTTTGGGTGGATGATCTTGGAGATGGCGTCGTTGTTGAAGCCGACGATCGCGATGTCTTCGGGTACACGGACCCCTCCTTCTTTGAGGGTCTGAAGGAATACAGCAGCAAAAAAATCATTGGTTATGAAGGCGCCGTCTGGACGGATCTCCCTGGCGAGGACCTGTCTTGCCGCGCGTAGGGCAGCGGCCTCGCTCAGATCGTTGACCAGGAGGAGGTCGGGGTCATACGGCAGGCCGAAGTCGGACAGGGCCTGCTGGTAGCCCTTAAAACGTCCGGCGTAGACATTTCTGCCGAGGTTGGCGGTGATGTGGGCGATACGGCGACAGCCCTGGGCTGCGAGGTGGGCGGTGGCTTCATATCCGGCGCGGGTATTATCGATGATGACCCGGGTGCCGAAGGAGAGGTCTTCGACACGATCGAAGAAAACGACGGGGATGCCTTTTTTTACGAATGGATCGAAGTGGTCGAGGTCTGTGGTGTCGAAGGCGAGGGAGGCGATGAGGCCGTCGACGCGTTTATGGAAGAGGTTGTGTGCATTGGAGGCTTCTTTGCGGTAGGTCTCGGAGGAATGGCCGATGATGAGGTCGTAACCGGCCTCGGTCATAACCTTCTCGATGCCGGAGAGGACGGAGCTTATGAATTGGCTTTTAAGCTCGTGGACGATGATGCCGATGGTGTGGGTCTTCTGCATCCGGAGGTTGCTGGCGAAGCTGTTGGAGCGGTAGCCCATTTCTTTAGCGGTGTCCATGATGCGCTTCCGCGTTTTACTATTGATAGCCGGGTGGTCTTTGAGTCCCCTGCTGACTGTGGCGGGTGAAAGGCCCAGGACCTTTGCGATATCATAGATGGTGATGTCTTTTTTTCCCGTCATAAAGAGTGGAGTCCGTGAACCGGTGAAGGTAAGCTTTTTAAAAAAATCTATGCAATCGGTTACAATGTGAAAAATCGATATTATATTTACCGGACCCCTCGCCTTCGCTGGGGGGCGCGGCGACCATGGGTTGCGGCTGGGTGAATTAAAACTTCTTGCCATGTTGTTATTGGGTATTGATCTGGGTACTTCTTCGGTTAAGGTGGCTGTAATGGATGCGGATACGCATCGGGTGCTGGCTACGGCGCAATATCCGGATACCGAGGCTTTGATCATATCAAAGCAGCCGGGTTGGGCTGAGCAGTCGCCGGAAATATGGTGGCAGCAGGTAAAGCAGGCGATTGCGCGGGTGCATGCGACGGGTGCTTATGACCCGGCGGATATTGTCGCAATCGGTATTGCGTATCAAATGCATGGTTTGGTGTTGGTGGACAAGGCTCAGCGGGTCCTGCGGGACAGTATCATCTGGTGTGACAGCCGTGCGGTTCCCTATGGGGACCGGGCTTTTGCGGCGATCGGGCCGGAGCGGAGTCTGGAGCGGCTGCTGAATTCTCCTGGAAATTTTACTGCGGCCAAGCTGGCGTGGGTCAAGGAGCAGGAGCCGGCGGTCTATGCCCGGATAGACAAGGTCTTGTTGCCGGGTGATTTTATCGCGCTGCGGTTGACGGGCGAGGCTACCACGCATATTTCCGCACTATCGGAGGGTATCTTCTGGGATTTTGCTGCCGATGGCCTGTCGGATGATGTCTTTTCATTTTTTGGTTTCGATAAGGCGATGATGCCTGAGGTGCGGCCATTGTTTGCTGCGCATGGCGGGGTAAAAGCCGATGTGGCGGCGGAACTTGGGCTGAGGCGTGGGATACCCGTTACTTATAAGGCGGGGGACCAGCCCAACAATGCGTTGTCGTTGAATGTGCTCGAGCCTGGTGAGGTGGCGGCGACGGCCGGGACCTCAGGGGTGATCTATGGCGTGAGCGACCGGCTTGTATTTGATCCTGGTTCGCGGGTGAATAGTTTTGCGCATGTGAATTATATGCCGGGCGCGAAGCGGGTGGGGGTCTTGCTTTGCATTAATGGTACGGGTATACTAAACCGGTGGGTAAGGGATCTGAGCGGGCGGGACTATATGGCATTGAATGCTGCCGCGGCGGGGATTGCGCCAGGGAGTGCGGGATTGCGGGTCCTGCCTTTTGGGAATGGCGCCGAGCGGATATTCCACAATAAGATAATCGGGGCGCAGCTGCTGAATGTCGATCTCAACGTGCATGGGCAGGCGCATTTGTACCGTGCCGGTCAGGAAGGGATCGCCTTTGCCTTTCGGTATGGGTTGGATATCATGCGGGAGAATGGGATGCGGCCGGCGATCATCCGGGCGGGGAAGGCGAATATGTTCCAGAGCCCTGTTTTTCTGGAGGCATTTGTGAATGCCACGAATGTACCGGTGGAGTTGTATAACAGCGATGGTAGCATCGGGGCGGCGTTGGGCGCGGGTATCGGCGCCGGTATTTTCCGGGATGGGAAGGAAGCTTTTGCCGGGTTGAGGCCGTTGCAATTGGTGGAGCCGGGTAGTAAGGCGTCTGACTATGCCGGGTTATATGAAGAATGGAAAAGTATTTTGCAAACATTTATAAAATAGCAGCTATGCCAGTTATCAGGGGACAGAACGAATTTTTTAAGGGAATAGGGCCGATCAAATTCGAAGGGCCGGGCACGGACAATCCATTGGCTTACCGGTGGTATGACGAGAACAAGATCGTAGCGGGCAAGACCATGAAGGAGCATTTGCGGTTTGCTGTAGCCTATTGGCATTCTTTTGTCGGCAATGGGGCCGATCCTTTTGGCGAGCCTACGCATTTGTATCCCTGGAATGAAAAGGCCGATGCGATAGCGCGGGCGAAGGACAAGATGGATGCGGCGTTTGAATTCATCACGAAGCTGGGGCTTCCCTACTATTGTTTTCACGATGTGGATGTAGTGGATTATACCAATGATGTGGAGGAGAACGAGCGGCGTCTTCAGATCATAACGGCCTATGCGAAGGAAAAGCAGGCTGCGAGCGGGGTCAGGTTGTTGTGGGGCACGGCCAATCTTTTCTCCAACCGGCGGTATATGAACGGGGCGGCGACGAACCCTGATTTTCATGTGCTGGCACATGCGGGTGCGCAAGTGAAGGCGGCGTTGGATGCCACGATCGCTCTTGGCGGGGAGAACTACGTTTTTTGGGGTGGCAGGGAAGGTTATATGAGTCTGTTGAATACGAATATGAAGCGGGAGCAGGAACATTTAGCGCGGTTCCTGCATATGGCGAAGGACTATGCCCGGAAGCAGGGATTCAAGGGCGTGTTTTTTATCGAGCCGAAGCCTTGTGAGCCTACCAAGCATCAATATGACTATGACAGTGCCACGGTGATAGGTTTTCTGCGGCAGTTCGATCTGCTGAAGGATTTCAAGCTGAACATCGAGGTCAACCACGCAACGCTGGCGGGGCATACCTTTACGCACGAGCTGCAGGTGGCCGTGGATGCGGGCGTGCTGGGTTCGATGGATGCGAACAGGGGGGATTATCAGAATGGCTGGGACACGGATCAATTCCCCAACAATATTTATGAATTGACGGAGGCCATGCTCATCATCCTTGAGGGCGGTGGTTTTGGCGGCGGCGGGATCAATTTTGACGCCAAGCGGCGGCGTAACAGCACGGATGCGGCGGATCTTTTTCATGCGCATATTGGAGGTGTGGATACGTTTGCACGGTCATTGGTAGTAGCGGATGCGGTCCTGCAGAAGTCGGACTATCGGAAGGTGCGGGCAGACAGGTATGCGTCTTTTGACAGTGGGAAGGGGGCGGCCTTTGAGAAGGGCGGGTTGAGTTTGGAGGACCTGCGGGAGTTTGCGGTTGTGAATGGGGAGCCAAAAGTGATTTCCGGCCGGCAGGAGTACCTGGAGAATATCATTAATCATTATATTTGACCTTCGCGATGGGCCCGGCCGGTGGCCGGGCTCTTTAGACTTGACCATATGCTACAACTACAGACCCTCGACTACATTGTTTTCCTTTTTTATTTTCTGATCGTTTCGATTTACGGCTTTTGGATCTACAACCGGAAGAAGGCTGCGCAGACCAATTCCAAAGATTACTTCCTGGCAGAGGGTTCGCTGACATGGTGGGCCATAGGAGCCTCGCTGATCGCCTCGAATATCTCTGCGGAGCAGATGATCGGCATGAGCGGGTCGGGTTTCCGACTGGGGCTGGCGATCTCCACGTATGAATGGATGGCGGCTGCGACCTTGCTGATCGTTGCCATCTTCTTCATCCCGGTGTATCTGAAGAACAAGATCTATACGATGCCGCAGTTCCTGAGCCAGCGGTATAACGGAACGGTGGCGATGATCATGGCGATCTTCTGGCTGGCGTTGTATATCGTGGTGAATCTGATGTCCATTCTGTACCTGGGTGCGCTTGCGGTGAGCAGCATATCGGGGATCAATATCGTCACCTGTATTTTTTTGCTGGCCATTTTTGCCGTCATCATCACTCTTGGCGGGATGAAGGTCATCGGGTATACGGATGTGATCCAGGTGTTCTTTTTGATCCTGGGCGGGTTGGTGGCGACCTACATCGCGTTGCACCTGGTGGCGGAAAAGTCGGGACAGTCGGGGCTTTTGGCTGGTTTCAGGATCATGACGCATAACGCGAGCGATCACTTTCATATGATCTTTAAAAAGGATTCGCCGAACTACGTGAGTTTGCCGGGGTTATCGGTGCTTATCGGCGGGATGTGGATCGTGAACCTTAATTACTGGGGTTGTAACCAATACATAACACAAAGGGCTCTGGGCGCGACGTTGCCGACGGCGCGGAGCGGGATCCTGTTTGCGGCGTTCCTGAAGATGTTGATGCCGGTGATCGTGGTATTGCCGGGTATCGGGGCGTACGTGTTGTATCAGCAGGGGATGTTCCATGCGGGAATGCTCAGTCACAGCGGGGCTGTGGATGTGAACAAGGCTTATCCCAACCTGATGACCTTGCTGCCGGAGGGCTTCAAGGGGATAGCCTTTGCGGCGCTGACGGCAGCCATCGTGGCTTCGCTGGCGGGCAAGGCCAATAGCATTGCGACGATCTTTACGCTGGATATTTATAAAAAGGCCCTGGTAAAGGATGCCAGTGAAAAGAAGCTGGTCTTCACCGGTAAGGTCGCGGTTGTTGTGGCCATGTTGCTGGCTGTTCTGATGTCGCTGGTCATTGGCGAGAAACTGATGGGTGAGGGCAAGCAGGGGTTCAATTATATTCAGGAATATACGGGCTTTTTCTCACCGGGTATCCTGGCGATGTTCCTGCTTGGTTTTTTCTGGAAGCGGACGACTTCGAATGCGGCTTTGTTTGCCACGATCGGGGGTTTTATCCTGTCCTGTGTATTAAAATTCCTGCCGGGCTGGGTGAACCTGGACTGGCTGACGCCTTATGGGTTTTTTCAGCCGAATGCGGATAACCATGGTGTTTTTGAGATCCCCTTTATGGATAGGATGGGTTTTGTGTTTGTGTTCTGTGTGTTGGGGATGGCGATCATCAATTTTGTGGAGAACAAGCGGGGTGTGGTCAGCAAGGGCCTTGAAGTGGATAGGAGCATGTTCCGGGTAAGCAAAGGCTTTACGGTTGGCGCCCTGATCATCGTGGCGATGCTCATTACGCTTTACACAGTATACTGGTAAAGGGGGCGGTTATTTACAACAATCCTTTTTGCGGATAAAGATCGCCTTTAACACGCGGAGGAAGATATTCCCTATGGATTGGATAGTTGTCAATTTAGCGGGTATGTTCGGTGATATAGTCAATGACGGAGCCGACCGTGCGTAATCTTTCTGCGTCTTCGTCGCTGATCTTGAGGTTGAACTCTTTTTCCAGCGCCATAAAGGTTTCCAGTACATCGAGGGAGTCCAGGCCGAGATCATCGGAAAAGGAGGCGGTGTCGACCAGCGCCGCGTCTTCCACGCCTAATTTTTCATGAAAAATGGTCCGGACCCTTGTTGCCACATTTGGTTTCTTGCTAATAACGGAATTCATAGTACTCGTTTTTACAATAACAGTATTTGTCATTGGCAAGATCAATCAGGAGCGACTACAAAGATAAGACATTTTTGTACTTATTTTTGCGAATGAGGACGATCATTGTACCTGCCGGCACGGCGAAGCCGGTTGTAGGTTTGTTGTTGAATTTCAATCAGGAAAGAAGGGGCGGCATGGCGGTCGAGCTATTGCTGGTGCTGGAGAAGAAAGAGGGGCGGAGCTATCAGCGTATCCCCCTTTCGGGGGCGCATTTTACAACTTATTTAACGGGGCTGCCTTTGCCCCTGGCCCAAGTCGTCCGCAAGCTTTCGGACGAGTATCTGATCGATTATTTGGTTAAGAATGGCTTCGCCTGGATCAGGGATGCGGACAAGCCTTTCGAGCTGCTGGAGGAGCGGCATTTTGTCCTGCTGCGGCAGTGGGTTTCCGGGGTCCTCCAGGAGTTGAAGCCGCTGGTTCCGGCGATCCGGTATTTGTTCTATTTACCTATGGGAGAAGGCTTTCATAGTACGGCTATCCGGCCGGCCGCTTTGAGCACGGCCACGCCGTCGCTGCAATTTGTGCTGGAACGGGAGTTGGGGATGGTCCGGCTGCGGTGTTCGGTGCTGGTCAATAGCGGGAATTTTCCGGTGGAGGATTTTCAGCGGGTGCCTTATTTTTTAAAGAGCGGGAATGAGTTTTTCTTATTGGCGGCGGCCGACCGGGAGGTGTTGCAGCAATACCGGGAAGGGGAACTGGAGGTAAGGGAAGAGGGGTTGCCGCGGTTTATGGCGAAGGTGGTGCGGCCATTGGCGGAGCGTTATCCGATCGATACCGATGCGGTGATCCGTATGGAGCGGATCGATGCCGAGCCGCAGGGGCAGGTGTATGTGAGTGAGCTCAATGAGAATTTTCTGCTGATCAAGCCCAAGTGGTTATATGCCGGGCTGGAAGTGGAGGAGAGCGAAGAGGAGGAGACCAGGGTGGAGCAGGAAGAGCGGGTGTTCCTGATCGTCCGGAAGAAAGCCGGGGAGCGGGCCTTGACCGAGGCGTTAAAGGGTTTGCATGCGAAGTTCGAGGGGCAGGCGAATGGTTATTTTTATTTGAATTTTAAGGAGGCGTTGGAGAAGAACTGGTTCCTGCGGTTTTATCAGCTGATGCAGCAGATGGATGTGCCGGTGTTGGGTATGAATAGGCTGCGGAAGTTCAAATACAACACGCATGTTCCTGTTATCGAGATCACTGCGGGGCGAAATATCGATTGGTTTGATCTTACCATCAAGGTGAGCTATGGGGACCTGGTCGTTCCATTGGCGGAACTGCGCAAGGCTATTCTGGGGCGTCAGGACTATATTCTTTTATCTGACGGCAGTCTGGGGTTGCTGCCAAAGGAATGGTTGGACCGGTATTCGTTGTTGCTGCGAATGGGGCAGGCTTCTGGCGGTGGGATCAGGCTGCCGGCCTTGCATTGGACCATATTGGGTGAGGTTGGCGAGGTGGCGGTGGATGAGGTGTTGCGGTTGGAATTGGCCGAAAAGAAGCGGCGGTGGGCGGAATATGACGGCGAAAAGAGCTGGGCGTTACCTGCGGCGGTGAAGGCAACTTTGCGGGACTATCAATTGGCCGGTTTCCGCTGGCTTTGTCTGCTTGATGAGATGGGTTGGGGTGGCTGTCTGGCGGATGACATGGGATTGGGCAAGACGCTGCAGACCCTTTGCTTTTTGCAACATGTCGTAGAGCATTATCCGGGGGAAACGCATTTGGTCGTTTGTCCGACTTCGCTATTGTACAATTGGGAGAGCGAATTGAAGAAATTTGTGCCGGGGCTCGATTATCAACTTCATTATGGAGCGGGGCGGGAATTGACGGAGGAGGGCTTCCGTAAGGCGCATGTTATCATCACCAGTTATGGGATGGTGCGCAACGACATCCAGCATTTCGCCCAATATCGATTCGGGTATGTGATCCTCGACGAGAGTCAGGCGATCAAGAACCCGGCTTCGCAGGTGCGTAAGGCGATCCAGCAATTGCGAGCGCGTAACAGGGTGGCGTTGAGCGGGACGCCGGTGCAGAACAATACGTTTGATCTGTATGCCCAAATGGATTTTCTGAATCCGGGGATGTTGGGCGGCCCCGATCATTTCCGGACGGAGTTTGCCACGCCGATTGACAGGAATGGGGATGCTGCTGCGGCGGCGCGGTTGAGGAAGCTGGTGTATCCATTTGTACTGAGGCGGACGAAGGAGCAGGTAGCGAAGGACCTGCCGGACAGGACGGAGATGGTATTGTGGTGTGAGATGGGCGAGGAACAGCGGCGGATCTATGATAGCTTCAAGGAGCATTACCGGGAGCAACTGCTGGACCGCATTGCCGAGGAGGGGTTGGGGAAGAGTAGTATTTATATTTTGGAAGGGTTGACGAAACTGAGGCAGATCTGTGATAGTCCGGCGATGTTAAAGGAGGAGGAGCCTTTTCCCAATGTGAGCGTCAAGTTGGACGAGCTGGTGCGGGAAATTGTAGAGAATACGGGTGATCACAAGGTGCTGGTCTTTTCGCAATTCACCTCGATGTTGGGGTTGATAGGGGAAGCGCTGGAATTGAAGGGGGTGGACTATTTGTACCTGGATGGGGGTGTGGCGGCCGCGGCGCGCAAGGAGGCTGTGGAGCAATTCCAGTCCGCCGAGGACATGCGGGTGTTTTTGATCAGTCTGAAGGCGGGGGGTGTTGGGTTGACGCTTACGGCCGCGGACTATGTGTATTTGGTAGATCCCTGGTGGAACCCTGCGGCTGAGCAGCAGGCGATAGACCGCAGCCATCGGATCGGACAGACCCGGAAGGTTTTTGCCTATCGGATGATCTGTAAGAATACGGTAGAGGAGAAGATATTGCAGCTGCAGGAGAAGAAGCGGAGTCTGGCGGCGGACCTGGTGGCGGATGAAGCCGGTTTTACGAAGCAGCTGACGCAGGAGGATGTGGCGTATTTGTTCAGTTGATCGGTGGTGCCAGCGGTTGGAAATTGCATAAATTTGTGGCATGACCCTCAAATATTTTCTAACTCAACTGATGGATGTTGCCGACAAGTATTTCCTGGTGGCGGGAACTGCTTTTCTGCTGGTATATGTGGTGCTGCGGAAGCGGATCGCCTGGCGGAAGATCCAGCTAAAGTTCCCAGCCGACAAAGATTACCGGCGGGAGATCATCGATTCGACGATCTCGATGCTGATCTTTGCGTTGTCACCGGTCATCATACTGGGGGTGCCGGCGATCAGGGTACACACGCAACTATATAAGGCGGTGGCGGATCTGGGCTGGACATATTTCTTTTTGGTCTTTCCCATCTTGTTTGTGGTGCATGACGCCTATTTCTATTGGATGCACCGGTTGATCCATCATCCAAGGCTGTTCCGGCTTATCCATCTGGAGCACCACCGGTCGGTGAATCCTTCGCCCTGGACGGCGTATGCATTTGGGCCGATCGAGGCGTTTATAGAGTCGCTGATCTTTCCGATCATATTATTCTTGATCCCTGTGATGATCTGGCATGTCTTTATCTTCTTTTTGCTGAGTATCGTATATAATGTTTACGGGCATCTGGGTTTCGAGCTGTATCCAAGGGGGTTTCATCGGACGCTTGCGGGAAGATGGGTAAATACGTCGGTGTCGCACAATCAGCATCACCGATATTTCAAGGGGAATTATGGATTGTATTTCTTATGGTGGGACCGATGGATGGGGACGTTAAGAGCCGATTACGATAGCGCTTTTGCGGAGGTGACGGAAAGGCAAAAGCGGCAGGTCGTTGAAACGGAAAGCATTCAATATGACGTATAGGTCCTTTTTGGTCGTTATTCTTTTCCAGTTGTGGGTTTTTGGTTCTGCGGAGGCGCAGGTGAAGGCGGACGATATTGTTGGTATCTGGCAGACGCATGGGGATAAGCCGGCAAAGATCCAAATCTATAAGATTGGAGAGCAATACCATGGGAAGATCGTTTTTCTGCAGTTCCCCACGGAAAATGGAAAGCCCATGGTTGACAAGAATAACCCCGATAAAAGCAGGCAGAGCGAGCCCGTACTGGGGCTGGAACTATTATCGGGATTTTTGTTTGACAAGGATGAGTGGGACGGCGGCCACATTTATGATCCTGAGAGTGGAAAGACGTATAGTTGTACGATATCGCTGAAGGACCCGCATACGCTAAAAGTCAGGGGGTATGTGGGGATATCCTTGTTTGGCAGGACGGAGGTGTGGACGAGGGCGGAGGGTTAACTTTGGTCCCATTTTGCATCCAGTACCGTAGACAAAATGTAATAGATTTCGGTGGGGTTATCAGGCTTGCTTATAAAATGCACCGCTCCCCGTTTTCCCAGGTCTATTGAATCGTTAACATCCCTTGACGTAGTATAGATAAAGACCGGGATATGGCTGAGCCGTTCCTCCTTCTTAATCTCTGCCAAACATTGTCTTCCGTTAATACGAGGCATCCTTAGATCCAAGAAAATGTAATCAGGAAGGGGGCTGTGTTCATCTTTCAATATTCTCATTGCTTCCTGCCCATCACTCGCCGTAATAATGTTAATGTCCTTATTAAGTTCTTTTGCCGATTCGACGAATAGGTTCCTGTCATCCTCGTCATCATCTGCAATAAAAATTGTCATGTTCTCCTTCATATTGTTGTGGTTAATTGACAACCCGATCGGCTGATTGTGTTAAAGGAAGCCGGACATAAAACGTTGACCCGTTGTTTTCTTGGGCTTCGGCACGTATTCCCCCCTGATGCTGTCCGGCAATTTTTTGGCACAATGCCAGGCCTATGCCCGTTCCGGAATATTGCTGTTGCGAATTCAGGCGTTCAAAGATCGAGAAGATCTGCTCGGAAAACTGCTGTTCAAATCCAATGCCATTGTCTTCAAAGCTGATTTCAGAATACGAAAGCTGCCCATTTAAATTCGACGCGTTTTCGATCTCTTCGGACGGAAGCATTCTGGAAGAAATAGTGAGCACGGGGGCTGTTCCGGCTTTAGAGAATTTCAGGGCGTTGCCCACCAAATTATAAAAAAGCTGATTTATCTGTAAGGGGATCGCTTCAATAACGGGTAAATTCCCCTTCCTGACGGAGGCCCCTTTTTCAAGAATAAGCAGATCAAAATCAGTTAGCGTATTGTCCAGGATCTGGTTCAGGTCCGTTCTCATAAACATATTTTCCGCGTGGCATATCCGTGAAAAATTAAGCACATCGTTAATGAGTAAAGACATGCGTTCCGAGGATGCATTGATCTTATCGATCAGTCCCCTGGTATCAACCGACAGATCGGCATCGAAGCGGTGTTTAAGGAGCGATGTAAAAACCCGGATCTTTCTCAATGGCTCCTGTAAATCGTGAGAGGCGATAGAAGCAAATTGATCCAGGCTTTTATTTACATGTTCCAACTCGATATTCTTTTTCCGCAGGGTTTCTGTATTTATTATATCCGGGGTAACATCCTGGTTAGTCCCTATTATCATCCTTCGCCCCGGGTCGTCAATTTCTTTTTCCGTTGTGCGAAAATATTTTACTTCTCCGTTCTTTGAGATGATCCGATAAGTCAGTTGCAAAGGGGTTTTATTCAGTTGTTCTTTATCATCGGGATGAATAAACGTAAGATACTTTTCGGTGGAGGGGACGAACTCCTGTGGCAGACAGCCAAGCATGCGAAAAAGGTTGTCCGAGTATGCTAATTCGCCCGTTTGCAAATTCCATTCATAGCTTCCGGTGCTTGCAATCTCTTCGGCGAGATTGAATATTTTGTTTTGGATCTGCAGTCGATGCTGATAATCGATAATTCGTTGCTCGTTGTGTTTTTTTTCCGAAAGGTCGGTGACGATCATCCCGACAGTAGCCAACTGAGGCTGGAGGCTGGTGAGCGAAATATAGACGGGTATTTTTTTATTATTAGCGGACAGCGTGATCTCCGTTTTGCTGCTGCCTTGAAGCGCCAATACGAAATGCTCCTGGAACCTTTCCCGGGTTTCATCGGTAATCAGATCAAAAATGTATGAGCCGGTGACTTTTTCATTTGGCATACCCAGTAAGGTGGAAAAATAGCTGTTGCAATATATAATTAAACCGTCCCGGGTCAGGTTCAGTGCGCCTTCGCCGAATTTCTCTATTAAAACCCGATAGGCATAGTCTAAGCTCTGCAAGGTAAAAACTTCAGGTTTGCCATCATTCCTGATCGCAAAAGCGTCCACCGAACCTGTTTTTATGGCGTCTATTGCCTCTTGTGCCTCGGAGAGGCGCAATTTAAGTCCTTCAATTTCCGACAACAGGTCTTCTGAAGTTGTAGTCTCCATTTGTTATTCTTTGAATGAGATCCCCAGGCCAAGAATGACTTTCTTCGTGTCTGACAAATCGCCGATAAATCTCTTTTTTGGCAAAGGAAGTTGCCTGACAAGCGAAGGGCTGAAAACGATCTCCTGTTCTTCAGCAACAGAGGGGTTCTTGTAAATATCTATTATTTCAAGGTCAAAACGGTCAGCGAGATATTTTTCACACAGCTGCGTTATATTTTGAATGGCGCGTATGGAATTTTCCGACATCCCGGTAATATATAATTGGAGGATGATCTTTTCGGCAAGTGCGCGTTCAAGTTCCGGTTTATTTTCCATCGGCTATAATTGGCGAATACTTAAACCCTTCAATACTTTTTCCTTATTGGACAGGTCACCGATAATCTTTCTTAAGGGTTTTGGAATTTTCCTCACCAGGGTAGGGATGGCAAAGATCTCGTCAACTTCAGCCAATTGAGGACTTTTTAAAAGGTCGATGACTTCGATCGTATATTTTGCTTTGATGTATTCCTTGCTGTATTTGGTAATATTTTCCAAAGCAAGAATAGATTTAGGGGTTTGTCCTGCTATATATAGCCAAAATTCCCAGTTTTCTTCCTTTATCATGATAGCACACTTTATAATTTACGTTTTGAACCATTTCCCGAGAATCTGGCTATTCTCCCGGAGCCGTTTTGTCCTTGTTGCATTGCCAAATCAGGGCTCATTATTTTAATGCCTTCATTCGTAACGATAAAATCTCTTATTTCATTGGAATGTCCCATGCCGCGGGATTTCTCGATGTAAAGGCTACGGATCCTGCTCCCTTTGCCTTCCTCATTCCGTACCTTGATCCAGGTGTCCACCAACGAGGATATGGCTTCTTCGGCCAAGGAGTTAAAGCTAATTGGCTGTTCATGGGTTAGCGAAGTGAACAACGCGCTGATTTGATGCATCTTAAGCATATCCATCAGCCTGGCGAGCATCGCCCTTACTTCCCCGTTGCTTCCTATCGTAACGAGGCTACTGATAGGATCGATGATCACCGTATGCGGTTGAAACTCGAGAATGTATTTGTACAAGGACAAAAGATGCATTTCGAGGCCATGCAATGAAGGGCGCGAAGAATGGATCAAAAGGAGTTTTGACTTTATATACGGTTTCAGATTTATACCAACCGATAACATATTCCTGGTCAACTGATCCGGGGATTCTTCGAAGGAGAAATAGAGCACCCTCTCTTTTTCCTTACAGCTGTTTAACGCAAAATACGACGCAAGAATGGTTTTTGCAGTGCCTGCCGAACCGGTTATGAGCGTGCTGTTTCCCCTGAAATATCCACCCCCATTGAACAATTTATCAAGTCCCGGGAGGCCGGTAGAAATTATTTCAGTGGAAATTGTATGCGTGAGCTTCAAAGAGGTAATGGGAAGAACGGAGACCCCATTTTCGTCAATCAGGAAGGGGTATTCGTTTGTGCCGTGAGTCGAGCCCCTGTACTTGACGATCCTTAACCGTCTCGTGGCTATTTGTTCAATTACGCGGAAGTCCAATAAGATGACGCAATCGGACACGTATTCCTCCAGGCCTTGCCGTGTCAGGGAGGTGTCTCCACGTTCGCCGGTGATAATTGTCGTGACTCCTTTTTCCCTTAGCCATTGAAAGAGTCGGCGGATCTCCGAACGAAGTATTGCCGTATTGTCCAGCCCGGAAAACAAGGATTCTATGGTATCGAGCACCACCCGCTTGGCGCCGATGGAATCAATGGCATGATCCAACCGGATGAATAGCCCTTCGAGGTCGTAATCGCCCGTCTCCTGAATTTCCGATCTTTCGACCCTTATATAGTCGATCTTCAGTTTTTTTTGTGCAATCGATCTTTCCAGGTCGAACCCAAGTGATCTTGCATTTTGAGTAAGATCTTTGGCAGATTCTTCAAAGCTGATGAATACGCCCGGTTCGTTGTATTCGGTAATTCCTTTTATGAGAAATTGAATCGCCAAGACGGTTTTACCGGATCCGGCGGTCCCGCAGATGAGCGTAGGACGACCTTTGGGGAGCCCGCCTCCCGTTATGTCATCGAGTCCGTCTACACCGGTCGGCGTTTTAGGGAAAATAGTATTGCTCTGTTTCATTAATGCGTCTGATTTGGCCGGCAGGTTTAAACGAGCAAGATAGTAAGCAGTAATGATGAACTATTACATCAAATCCCGAAAAGGTTATATAATTCCTACTTTAGGCGTTTTGAGCCGTTACCCCTTGGTCAATTGGATGCCGGCGTCGGTGATGAGGATCTTTTTTTCTTTATAGAGGCGGCCGGTGGTCATTTTGAAGGTTTTTTTGCTCATGCCGAAGAAGGAGTAGATGGATTCGGGATCGGATTTGTCGTGGTAGGGCAGGTGTCCTTTGTTCTCGCGGAGGAGGCGGAGGATCTTTGCGGCGGCGTCTTCGGTACGTTCATAGCCGGGTTTACCCGCGACCACGTCGATCTGGGTTTCACCTGAAGGGGATTTTTCCGCGGGTGTGATGTTTTTGATAAAGCCCTGGAATTTGTCGCCAACGGCGATGTCGCGGAAGATTTCGTTGAAATGGAGGACGCCGGTATGGCGGTTGTTGATGATAACGAGGTAGCCGATATCGGTGCGACGGAAGACGGTGAGATCGACTGGGTCTTTTTCTTTCAGGGTGAGGTTGTCGTTGCTGAGCGAAGGCTCTATTTTCTCCGTTGCGGCAAGGCGGCCTGTCTGTTCGTCGAGGTAGATGCGGACGAGGTAGTCGCCGCCGAGGCGCATGCCGCTAAGTTGTTTGGATTTTGGGACGAAGAGGTCTTTCATGAGGCCCCAGTCGAGGAAAGCGCCATGCGGGGTGGTACTGACGACCCGGAGTTTTGCGATTTCGCCCAGGATAGCCTTGGGTTGCTGGGTGGTGGCGATGAGGCGGTCTTCGCCGTCGTGATAGAGGAAGACTTTTAGTTCATCGCCGATACGGGCTCCCCTGGGGACGAAGCGTTTGGGCAGGAGGATGCCTTCTTTTCCATCGTCCAGGATGAGGCCGAATTCTAGTTCCTTTTTTACTTTCAAAGTATTGTATTCTCCGACTCGGATCATTGCGCAAAGGTATAGGAAATGGGCGGGAATAGGCCGGTGCCTGGTCATGGGCAGGTGTAAAAGATTCCTTAGTTTCACGGCTTATGCGAAGTTATCGATTATTTATGTCGTTGATCACCGGGTTGGTGTTTGTTTCCTGCGGGGCGGGGGAGGATGGTGTCTTGCGTGAGGGGCAATATCATGTAGGCGCCGGCGCCGGCCGGTCATTCAGTATACCTGGTATTGGGAAGGTGTTTTTAGAACCCAATTCGACGATCGGCCTGGCGAGGGGTTTTGGCAAGGACAATCGCGAGATCACTTTAGATGGCGTGGCGCTTTTTGAGCTGACGGTGACGGGTGCGCCTGTGAGTCTGAAAACGAAGAGCCTGGTGATGGATGTGTCGGCGGGCGTTTTCCGCGTCGATGCGAGTCGTTCGAGTCCGGGTGAGGAAGTGGATCTACTGGAAGGTCAGCTATCGGTAAGGAAAGACTATCGGTCGGATACGGACAGCGTGGCGGAGGTGCTTGGGCCGGGTGAGATGGTCATGATCAACAGGGACATCGACCTGATGGAGAAGGAGAAGATGAACCAGGCCGAGATCGATCGGGTCAAAGGGATGCGGTAGTCGCGGGTGTTGCTGACAGATGGGCATATGACATCCCGCTGAGGTTATAGCTTACGATGGAGAGGCCGGTCTGCATTTTCAGCTGGAAGGTATTGGGCAGGTTTTGCGCCAGCAACAATTGGTCGCCGATGGTTTCGAGCAGGGTGAAGGCGTCGGTGTAATAGGTGATGCTGATCTGGTGTGCGGCGGGGTCTTTTGCGTCTGAGTTAATGAGGCCGAACCGGTAGAGCGAGAAGGGGATGGTACAATCGCCGAGAGCGTTCAACAGTCCCGGGATCCGATGGTTAAGGGTGATGATCGTGCCCGAGATGGAGAAGCTGACTTTGAAGGGGAGGGCGGGATCGGATTTTGGGAAGGCGTTTCGGATGGCTTCCCATGTGTACAATTCTTTTCCTTTGGAGAAGGATTGGCGTTGGATGAGGAATTCGGCGTAAGTGGCTTCGAAGACCTTTTGTTCGAAGGGCGTTTTTGAGTTTGCGTTGATGAACTGGCGGTAGGCGAGCTTGATGATGGGTTTGAGCATATGGTTGTTTTAGAAGGTTCTAAAAAAAATGGCCCCGTGAGGGGCCATTGGCGTCAAAGGGGCACACCGACTTTGAAAGTGGCCGTGTAGCCATTGGTGGTATCGCCACTGATGGTTACGAGCTCTGTGCTGTATCCGTCCGAAAAAACCTGGTCCGAGCTGTTGGTGATCGAATTTTGTCCGTGTGCAGAATAAAGTGATGTTGAGTAGACGGTGGTATTCAGGCTGTCCGGGAAGCAGAGTTGGGTGGTCAACTTGAGTACGGAGCCGACGTATATTTCCAGATGGATATGTGTGACGCGGCCGGTGTACCAGCCGGGGTAGATGGTTGTGAATTTGACCTGGCCGTTGCTGTCGGTGAGCTGGATGCCGCGGAGGAAGGTCTTGCCGGTATTGTCTTCCGTGCCCAGGTAGCCGGGCTCATCGTATTCCGAATAGTAACCGTCTTTGTCGCAATGCCAGATATCGACGCGGGCGTTGGTAAGGATGGCGCAGCTGTCGTTCGAATTGACGATGGTCAGGGTCAGGCTGAGCGGGATGCCTGTTTTTCCTTCGGTGATATCGGTTCGGTAGATGGCTGAATCCCCGCTGAGGTCATAGGGGTATGGGCCGGCGGTCTCTTCGGGTGTAGCGGTGCAGGTCGTTGTCGTGTTGGTGGTGGAAGTGCTGTCGGAACTGGTGGTGGTCGTGCTGCTGTCCGAGGAAGAGCTGGTGTTGTTCCTGGAGCAGGCTCCGACCAGGACGGGAGCGGCAGCAACGCCCGCGAGGAGACTTTTGATGAATTTGGCTCTGGTGTGTTCCATGGCTTTTTTTATGGTAACGGGGAGCGGAAAGGGTTAGTTGCTCTATTAACAGGATGGGTGAGGCGAACTGAGGGAATTCCGAGGTAAACTAACCTTTGAACTGCCGGAAGAAGGAGTCTTCGTAATTGCTGCCTATGGGGATATTCTTATCGCCGACGGTGATGGTCCGGTTGCGCACATTGTCGATGCGGCGGAGAGCTACGATATAGGAGCGATGGGTGCGTACGAAATCGGTAGGGGGGAGCATGGAGACAAGGCTCTTCATGGTCATGCGAACGATGAGGGGCGATTTTCTTTCCTGGTGGATCTTCAGGTAGTCGTCGGCTGCTTCGACGAAGAGGATATCGGCGGTTCTGACCTTGATGAGGCTGTAGTCGGCGCGGATGAGGAGGGTGTCGTCGTGGTTTTCAGGTATCTGTCGAAAGGAGATATATTCGGTGGCTTTGGCGACGGCTTGTTGGAACCGTTCGATGGTGAATGGTTTTAGGAGGTAGTCGATGGCATTCAGGTTGAAACCTTCGACGGCGTATTCGGCGTAGGCTGTGGTGAAGATCACGAGTGGTCCGGGGTCGAGGGTCTTATAGAGGTCGAGGCCGGATTGGGAGGGCATGCGGATGTCGAGGAAGAGAAGGTCGACTGGTGATTGGGCGAGCCAGGTGAGGGCGTCGCGGGGCCTGAGGAAGGTTCCGGCCAGGTGGATGCCTTCTGTGCGGCCGCAAAAGTTTTCGATCACTTTGAGTGCGGGCGCTTCGTCGTCTATGGCGATGGCGTTTATCATATCCCTCTCAAATTTAGGGAAACTGTGAAATCCTTTTCTTCATCTTTTAATTCGAGGGTATATTTTCCCGGGTAGAGCAGCTGCAGGCGTTCGCGGGTGTTTTTTATCCCCAGTCCGCTGGGGCCGGTATTGGGCTGGGAAGGGGCCACTTTTCTGTTGGCTACGAAGAGGGATAGTTCGTGGTCCAGGATGTCGATGCGGATGGAAATGGTTGAGGGTTCTTCGGGGTTAACGCCATATTTGAAGGCGTTCTCCACGAAGGGGATGAGCAAAAGGGGGACGATTTGTTTGTCGCCGGGGTCGCCGGTGACGTTGAGGTCGATGAGGAGCGAGCCTTCAAAGCGGGTCTTTTGGAGCTCGATGTAGTCGATCAGGTAGGCGATCTCCTGTTTGAGAGCCACTTTTTCCCGTCCTGTATCTGTGAGCACGTAGCGCATCATCGAGGACAGGCGGACGATGGCACCGGCGGTCTGCTCGGACTTTCCGAGGGCCATGGCGTAGATGCTATTGAGGGTATTGAAGAGGAAGTGGGGGTTTATTTGGGTTTTGAGATAGGCGAGCTCGGCGTGGAGTTTTTCTTCTTCGGCTCTGATCCAGCGGTCGCGGATCTTGAGCAGGAGGGCCAGGAAGAGGACGACGAGGAAGATGAAGAAATGTTCGTTCAGTTCGAATATGATCGGGAGTTGGCGCCGGAAGCCTGGCGGTCTGCCTGCGTCGGGTCGGAATAGGGGGCCGGGTTGGTATCGGGGACTGTCGAAGCGGGGGCGGTCATCAGGGCCGGGGGGGCCTCCGGGTCCGGGTCCGTCAGGTCGGTATCCGGGGCCGTCAGGTTGGTGTCCGGGGCCGTCGAATCGGGGTTGACCAGGGTCTGGGCGGAAGTTAACGAAGGTGGGTTGGTCGTGGCGGGAAAGGAGGAGGCGTGGGAGGAAGGTGATGATGGCGAAGGCGAGGAGGTTGAAGGCGAGGAAGAGCAGGTATTTGCGGCGGAAATAGAATCGGGGGATGAGGAGGTAGTAGTTGGCATAAAAAACGCCCAGCACGAGGACATAGGCGATGATGTCGCGTTGTGTGGGCGGGTTGGTCAGATAGGAGTGGAGGTTCAGGGATTCGGGAGAGAAAAGGAAGGGTAGGGCCAGGAAGATCGCGCATCCGGCGAAGTGCAGAAGGAGTTGTTGCTTACGTCCCGTCATGGGGTAAAGCTAGGGTTTTTACTCGTCTTCGGCGAAGGTCAGCATGAAGTCGTTGATGTCGAGGATGGAGAATTCGGTTGCCCCGTAAAAGGTCTTCTGGAGGCCGTGGACAAGGGTGGTTTTTTCGCGGATGCTTTCGAAGAACTCGCGTATGCGCTGGACCTTTATATAGAACAGCAGTGGTCCGCCTTCCTGGCGTTTGATCTGGGGCAGGGTATCGCCGATGCTTTTGAATGACTGGAACATGATGGTCACCTTACCGTTAGTGACCATAGCCCAGACGAGGTCGTCCTCACTTTCTGCGGGGACGGACATGGTGAGGCTGAAGCCGAGGAGCTTATAAAAGTCCAGTGTTGCGCGAATGTCTTTGACGAACAGATTGGGGGAGAGTGATTCCATAATTTTTTAGCATAAATATACTAACTTATTTAGTAAATCAAAGGCCGGACGACAATTTCTTTAAAACACTTACCTTGTTTTCCTATGTTACATGTTGTATCGTATCAGATCGCCGATGGTATCGATGTAAAGGCCTTCCGGGGCAGCTACAAGGAGGGGATCTATCATTATGATGCGGACGAATTGTTCTACAAGACCGGCGAGGAAGACTTCCTATATGTCTTCAAGTATGGGGTGGTATGTTTTATGAATTATGATGCCGCGCGCCGGGATGTGTTCCTGCAGCAGGTCACTCCGTTTTGCAAAAACGTTTTTGGGCAGCCATTGAGTGAGGAGTTCGAAGTGGAGACTGATGCCAAGGAGTACAAGTTCGGGTATAATAAGATAGAGATCGTGAAGCCGGATATCGAGGTTTTCCGGCTGATCATGCTGAATGTGAGCCAGTCAGTGTCCCTGGATTACTATTCAGAGCAGACGAATTTGCTGCAGGAGGAGACCAATAGCCATACGTTGAAGCTGGAGAGGAAGGGGCGGCTGGATATTAGCGGGGCAAATCTAAAGAAGTATATCGGCAAGACGCTGAATCTCAAGAACCGCATTGCGGAGAACCTGTATATATTCGACTCGCCGCCGGAGACCTGGGAAGATGAGAATTTGAACCGGATCGACCAGGGGTTGAAGCGGACCTTTGATCTGCAGGAAAGGTACCGGGATGTGCGGGAGGGTTTAGAGATCATCAAAGAGAACCTGGAGTTGTTTAAAGACCTGCTGCAATATCGCAACAGTACCTTTCTGGAATGGATCATTATCATCCTTGTTTTTTTGGAAGTATTGAACCTCTTGCTGGATAAGATCTTCAAGTATTGATGAACGTTGTGTTTTTTGTACACATTTAATTTGGGCGCTCCGCCCCTACAATCCAATTATATATAGATAAGTTTAATGTGAAATTAAACAATTGGAGAACAGATTGTTAGTTTTTTGATTTTGCTGGAAAGCGGGATATTTTCTTATACTAAGCGAATATAAGTTGCAATCGGGTTGGCGTATTTGTTGTTTCGTCCCGCCAGATGAGATAGCATTTCATTAACCAACAAATCTCTGTTTATGACAAGAAAACGATTGCTTGACAGCATCCCGCTTTGTATTTTCTTTCTTCTACTTTTACCATTCATGAATAAGCCGGTGAGCGCGCAGACGCCCGATCGGGTGATCACTGGTGTGGTGGTTGACGACAAGGGATCGCCGCTGCAGAACGCCACGGTCAGGGTCAAGGGTGCCGTGGGTGGTGGCGTGAGTACCGATCTGTCGGGGCATTTTTCCATTTCTGTTCCGGCGGGTGCGACGAGTGTAGTGGTCAGTTTTGTAGGTTTTAAGGAGCAGGAGGTTACGATTGCCGGCGAAAAAGCTTCGCGGATCGTGATGGTGCCGGGTCTAAGTAATTTGGACGAAGTGGTTGTGGTGGGGTATGGGACGCAGAAGCGCAAGGATGTAACGGGATCGGTTGCTTCGATAAAGGGCAATGCGATAAAGGATTTGCCGATGACGAGTGTGACGCAGGCGTTGCAGGGCAAGGCGGCCGGCGTGGAAGTCATCGATAATTCGGGGCAGCCCGGCACGGTGCCCACGATCATCATCAGGGGGTTGTCTTCTTTGCACCAGCCTTTGCCTTTGTACATTGTGGATGGCGTAAGGGTGCCGGCTGATAATATCAATCTCCAGGATATTGCCACGATCGATATCCTGAAAGACGCCAGCGCGGCGGCCATTTATGGTTCTGCAGCCGCGGGCGGGGTCATCCTGATCACGACCAAGAAGGGTTCGGGGGGAGCACCCCAGGTCAGCTTCAGCACCCGCTATGGGGTAACGGTTCCTAAGCTGATACACTTGCTGGACAAGCCACAATGGATCGAGTTAGAGAATACAATCGAACCCGCGATCTTTAAAGGGGCTACGCAAACCGATACGCTGGCCAATACAGACTGGGTCAAGCAGTTGTACAGTCATGGCACGGAGCAGAACTACAATCTTTCCGTCGCGGGCTCGTCTGCGACGGCCAACTATCTTTTCAGCGGTTTCTACAATGCGCAGAAAGGGATCTTTCTCAGGAACTATTCTAATATCGCGGGGGCCCGGATAAATTCTGATTATAAGCTGAGCAGTTGGCTCAAGGTGGGCGAGCAACTGAGCCTTTCGCAACGTAAGACGGTGCCTTTATTAGGCGTTCAGGCGCAATTGGAGAATGCCCCGTTCCGTTCGCAGCCGGTCATACCCATCAAGAACGAAGATGGCAGTTGGGGCACGGTGCCTCCCGGTTATCCCGGCCTGGCCTTCGGAGGTCCCAATACTGTCGGCGCGGTAGAGGCCGCAGATGCGCTGGATTATCAGAACAATATACAGGGAAATGTATATGGGGAGATCAAGCTCCCTTTGCACCTCAGTTTCCGGACTACGCTCGGCTATACTTATTTCCTGGAAACCACGGATTATTTCCAGAATACCTTCAATTTCGGGTCGGTGAGTCAGTCTACGAATTACCTGGATAAATTATACAACGAGAGCAAGCAGGTCCTGGACAATTTTGTACTTACCTACGATCAGGAATTCGGCGAGCACCATATCAATGCGGTGGCGGGGTATGAGCAGATCACCACTACGGTCAATGGTCTGAATACTACAGTGAGTTCCGTGGGGCTGCCGAATTACTCCATCGTTCAGACTTCCAATTCCACGAACACTGCGCAAGGGGATTATGACCCCAATGGTCTTATCAAATCTTATTTTGGCCGGGTGAACTACAACTATGCCGGGCGTTATTATCTCTCCGGATCTATCCGGCAGGATGCGAACTATACGGTCTTTGGTCCCAATAAACAAAAGGGGGTGTTCGAGGCGGCCTCCGCGGGCTGGAATATTTCCGACGAGGATTTCTTCAAGGGAATTTCTTCCAGCATCAATTTGCTGAAATTGCGCGGCAGTTATGGAACGTTGGGTAACAGTGCGATCCCTCCTTATTCTTATGCGTCTACGTATAGCGAGTTTGGCGTGAATACCGGATTTCCTGCCCTGGCGGGCGCAAACTTTTCGCCTGGCGCTCCCCTCCTGATCGGCAATGCGATCAATGCGATCCCCAACCCCAACCTGCATTGGGAAACGGTCACCGAGACGAATATCGGGATAGATGGGGAGGCGTTGAAGAGCAAATTGTATTTTACGGTGGAATGGTACAACAGGACGACCAAAAATATGTTGTATGCGTTGCCGTTGCCGCTTAGCTCCGGATTCACTTCTCCTTATTTCACCAATATCGGCAATGTCAGCAGCAAGGGGGTGGACTTTTTGCTGGGCTACCGCGACCATGTGGGCAGGCTGGGGTATGATGTCAGTGTGAATGGTGGCTTTAATACGAACAAGGTGACCAACCTGGACGGCATTACGACCAGCTCGCTGCCTGACGGGTATAACTTTTATATCAATGGCGCAAGCAACGAGAGCTATGGCGCGATGCCTAATGAGCCGATCACGATTACCAAGGCAGGCCTGCCTTTCGGGTCTTTCTACGGTTACAAATCACTGGGCATCTTCCAGACAAATGCCCAGGCTGCGGCCAGTGCCCAGCCCAATGCGCAAGCGGGTGACCTGATATTCGCGCACAATCCTAAGTACGGGAATGCGCTGAGCGATTCGGATCAGCAGGTGATCGGTAATCCCAATCCCAAGTTTGTATTTGGGGTGAATATCCGGTTGGACTATCATGGGTTTGACCTGGCGGCCCTCTTCACGGGGGTGCTGGGAGTACAGTTGTTCAATGGCGTGAAATCTTACGCAGAGTTTCCTTTCTCCACCGATGGCAATACGACAACCAGGGCGTTCAAAGATTCCTATTTTGGCAACAATGGATTGACTTCGCAGCCTCGTATGGGTTTCTTGAATTCCGGTGGAACCTATACGCTGGATCCGAACCACAATTACAGCACGGTAAGCAGCTATTTTGTAGAGAATGGCAATTATATCAAGCTGAAGAACCTGCAATTGGGGTATACTTTTTCCAACAGCCTGACGGCAAAGGCAAAGATCAGGAGCGCCAGGTTGTTCGTCATGGGTAATAACCTCTTTGTCATCACCAAGTATTCAGGTCTTGACCCGGAGATAGGCAGTGCTTCTTCGGTGCAACAGTCCGCCGGATATGTTGGTACCGGCGTAGGGGTGACTACCCGGGGATTGGACGCTGTATCCCAGTACCCTCATACGCGGATCTATTCTGCGGGTCTTGACATCAACTTTTAATACACTTATTCAAACCCATAAAAATGAATAAAAAAATTGTATGTGCAATCGGGTTTATCCTTTTGGTTGCCGGTTGCTCAAAAAGCCCTTCATCGCTGCAACCCACCAATCAGTATTCTACCGGTAATTTTCCCCAGACGATTGCGGACCTCAATAGCGTATTGGCGCCTTGTTATTCCAATCTGCGTGACCCCAATATGTTCGGCTTTAATTTTCTGCCCAAGGCGATGGCCAGTCTGGAGCATACGGCGAATTGCAATTATAACGATAATGGTTCCTGGGCAGAATTTGCTGCAATGAACTTCAGTGTCCCGAATTCATATATCGGCGAGGTATGGACCGTCTTGTACACGGGGATAAAGAATTGTAATACCGTATTGACCGCGGCAAAATTTTACAATGCCAATTACGCCCAGCCGGGCGATGGACCGACGGTGAACTATATCCTGGGGCAGGCTTATTTTTTAAGGGCCTATTACTATTTCGAGCTGGAATGCTTTTTTGGTCAGAATTATATGACTGCGGGCGGCGCCGGTGGCAGCAACATGGGTGTTCCCTTATTTACTGACGTGCCGTCCTCCCTGGACAGCACCCAGAAGCCCCGGGCTACGGTAGCTGCTGTTTGGAGCCAAATCGAAAGCGATTGTCAGACGGCAGCTTCTTTGCTGCATGGACAGGTCTGGACCGGGAACGACATCGGAAGGGTCACGGAATGGGCTGCGGATGCGTTACTGGGTAAGGCGTATGTATTCACCCAAGACTGGGCAGATGCCAAGACTACCTTGCTGAACGTTATCCAAAACAGCGGCAAGCAGCTCGTGTCCTACGCCACATTACGGGGTATCTTCGAGGGGGTCACGGCCGACAAATTCGGCTCAGAGTCCTTGTTCGAGTTGAATTGCGATCAAAATGCCCAGGGCAATTACGGGGTGTATGGCAATAACCCCAATGCGGCCACTATCAATGGCATCATCTTCTGTTCCTATGCCCTGGGGTATGACGGAACGGAATCAGGATCCAATGCGTTGGGGTATAACAATGAGGCGGTCCATGATCAGGCGGTGTACCGCTTCGGCTGGCCGCTGGGCACTTTTAATATCGTCAACAACCCGAATTATAATGCTTCATATGTTCCTGCCACGAGTGGTTATATCTCACCATACTGGCCGGCGAAGATCATGGACCCGAACTATTACAACGCATCTTTACAGGTGCGGGCCAACCAGACATGCGACCCCCGTCTTTTTATAGCTGCATCCCAGCCATGGGTGGACTCCTGCGAGTATGTTTCGGGAGTCTGGCAATGGTGTTCCCGACCGAACTATTTTACACCCCAGAACTTCCAGACCATGTTAGGGTGGAATTTCAGGAAGTATGCATCCATATATAACAACGTGAATAGTATCCCCAACGGCCAGGCTGATGCAGCCAATCTGATGCTGCTGCGTTTGTCCGATGTATACCTGCTGTACGCGGAAGCCTGTGCCAACAGCGGCGACAATGTGGATGCGCTCAACTATCTGAATATGGTCCACCGCAGGGCTTACAACCAACCGATCAATGCGCCTTCATCGTTTGATTATGCAAGCCTGACGTCACAGACGCCTGCCGCTACCGCCAATGATCCCGTATTAGGCAATAACCCCTTATATTATGAACGCTGGGCTGAATTGTTTAATGAAGGTCAATGGTGGTTCGACGTGTGCCGGTGGCATCTCGGACCATCCGAAGCCGCCTTCTTCGTGACGGCATTTAATGCACCAAATCCTATCGTGTTCCCAACAAAGAGTTATTCATGGCCCATACCTTTTAAGGAGATCAGTTCAAATGCGGCTATTGTCAATCAGCAGAACCCCGGGTATTGAGTTTGTCGTGCCCCCTTTGGATGTCCATTTTGCCCTGGGGGTAAAAAATCCCCAGGTTTTTAGAATCGATATGTATATTTGACACATACGATCCGTGTAAGACTTGTAGTAGTGTCTCACGGATCGTATTTATTTAAAATGGTTCGTTATGCTTCAGAAGGTCATTGCTTGCTTTTGCTTATGTTTTTTTTGCTATGGTGTTTGGGCGCAGGAGGGGGAAACGGTCGGGTTGGGAAAGGTGCAGTGTAGTTTTTCCCTGGATAAGGATGGGCGGCCGGTATATGCGGTGAGTTTTGGGGGGAAGCCAGTGGTGCTGCCCTCGCGCATGGGATTCGTGCTGGCGGAGGATAGTACATTTTATAAAGGGTTTTCATTAGTGGGTGTGGAACGGCGTGCCGTGGACACGGTATGGCAGCCGGTGTGGGGGGATGTAAAGTCTATCCGGGATCATTATGCGGAGCTGACTGTACATCTCCGGGAATCGGCGGCGGCCGGCAGGTTGGTGGATATCATTTTCCGGGTTTTTGAGGACGGGGTGGGATTCCGGTATGTGTTCCCGCGTCAGGCGGGGCTGAAGTATTTTGTGGTATCGGATGAGTGTACGCAATTCCGGATGGCGGGTGACCACAAGACGTTTTGGATACCGGGGGACTATGATACGAATGAGTACCCCTATACGGAGTCGGCTTTGAGTGCGATCGACAATGCGGCGCTTGTGGCGGCGTCCACGGATATTGCGGTGCGGGTGGCGCCGGACAGGTATGCGGTGCAGACGCCGTTGATGATGAAGAGTGCCGACGGGTTGTATGTGAATATCCATGAGGCGGCGCTGGTGGATTATCCGGCGATGCAGCTGCATATGGATGCCGCTACGCTTACGCTTTCGGCGAGGCTGGTGCCGGACGCCGTTGGGAATAAGGCTTATGTACACGCACCATTTTGTACGCCGTGGCGGACGGTTATCGTCAGTGACAAGGCGGCGGATATCCTGGCCTCGCATCTGATCCTGAATTTGAATGA
>Ga0302309_10000571_pt1 | contig 41541 bp, 28 predicted proteins | sample III_Palsa_N1_1_FD_200453 | JGI IMG/M metagenome (GOLD analysis project Ga0302309, IMG submission 200453) | Peat permafrost microbial communities from Stordalen Mire near Abisko, Sweden - III_Palsa_N1_1 | ecosystem: Environmental > Terrestrial > Soil > Palsa > Peat permafrost | place: Sweden...
TTGATCTTTTTGCTCCATGACAGGTCGCTGATGTGGATCAGGCCGTCGATACCGTCTTCCAGTTCAACAAACACACCAAAGTTGGTCATGTTTTTAACTGTCGCGATGTGAGTAGTGCCAATTGCATACTTTTCAGCAGCATTTTGCCATGGGTCAGGCGTTAATTGCTTAATGCCTAATGACATTTTGCGCTCGTCGCGATCCAAAGTCAATACTTGTGCTTCAATCTCGTCGCCAACTTTCAGGAATTCCTGTGGATTGCGCAGGTTTTGTGACCACGACATTTCTGAAACGTGAATTAAACCTTCAACGCCAGGGATGATCTCTAAAAATGCGCCGTAATCGGCAACGGTAACAATTTTACCTTTAACAATCGAACCAATCTGGATGTTGGTATCAAGCGACTGCCAAGGGTGTGGGGTAAGTTGTTTTAAGCCTAAAGCGATACGTTTTTTCTCGTCATCAAAATCCAGGACAACAACGTTCACTTTCTGATCGAGTGATAAAACTTCGCGTGGGTGCTCAATACGGCCCCATGAAATATCGGTGATGTGCAATAAACCGTCTACGCCGCCAAGGTCGATAAATATGCCAAAGTCGGTGATGTTTTTAACAGTACCTTCCAGTACTTGTCCTTTTTCAAGTTTTGCAACAATTTCAGTTTTTTGGTTTTCCAAATCGTCTTCAATCAGCACTTTGTGCGATACCACTACGTTTTTAAACTCGTGGTTGATCTTAACAACTTTAAATTCCATTGTTTTGCCCACATAAACGTCATAATCGCGGATAGGCTTAATGTCGATTTGTGAACCGGGTAAAAAGGCTTCAACGCCCATTATATCAACGATCAAACCACCTTTTGTGCGGCTCTTAACAAAGCCGGTGATGATCTCGTCGTTATCCAAAGCTGAATTAATGCGCTCCCATGATTTTTGAGTTTTTGCACGTTTGCGCGAAAGTACCAACTGTCCGTTAGCATCTTCCTGCGATTCAACAAAAACGTCAACTGTATCGCCGATCTTCAGATCAGGCGTATCACGGAATTCAGAAACTGATACCAAACCGTCAGATTTAAAACCAACGTTCAATACCACATCTTTGCTGTTAACATTTACAACTGTGCCGGTAATAATTTCGCCTTTAGTAATAGAACTGAAAGTTCCATCATAAAGTTTTTCTAATTTTTCACGGTCAGCATCGCTGTAATTGCCGAACTTTTTGTCATCAGCATCCCAATCAAAATCCGCATCAGGTGTGGTTTTAATTTGTGATTTGATGTCTTCGATAGAGATTGAATCTGCTTCAGATTCGATGTGCTCTTTCTCTGCATTAGCGGTAACTGTACCCAGTTCTGCTTCTTTTGCTTTTAATTCTTTTTTTGCTTCTTGTTTTTTTGCCATTAAATAAATTTTCTCCTTTGTCCCAACGCTGAATTGGGACTGCAAAGGTACGGATATAATTTCAGTACAAAAAAAATATTTTATTGTTAAATGCTGATTTTTAAGCGGTTTTTGGGGTGAGAGAAATAATTTAACGGCATTTTTTATGGCGATAGGTTTCAAACTCACGACTATATTTCATAAACATGACTCGCCGTTGCTTTTCTGCCCTGAAATTTTATAGCTTTATTTCAAACGTTTCCAAAATGGGATACCGTTTCTTCTAACCTGTAAAATAGCATACAATATAGGAATGCCACCTAAAGCTAATGTGCATAAAAAAGGCGACAGGCCCGCGAGAAGATTCATAACATAAGCTATTAAAGCGCACACTACTAAGCCATAAAATCCGCTTTTTTTATATAGTAGCAACTTTACACAAAAGAAAATATGCAACACGCTTATTACTATAAGCATCATTAATATAAATGGTGTTAATCTTGGTGCTTTTATAATGCCTGACATTAAAAACATGTATACCAGTACACAAATGCAATTCAGTATCAAACCAAATATCAGGTAGGCAGATATACAGCCGGGTCTTTCAGGCTGCGGCGTGTAAGGCCGGTCTCCGTTAATAAAAGGGCGTTCATCTTTTTCAGGAAGGCCGTCCGGCTCAATATCGGTCATCAGGAGTATTAATTAGGTGAGTTAAATATCCATATTAAATTTTTGTGATTTAACGGTGTGATAAAAAATTATAGCTTTATTCACACATTACTTCCATCAGTACGCTATGAATAAAATCAAATACCTGCTCCTTTTTGCATTGTCGACATTTAGCTGCACCGCATTTGCCCAACTCGACAAACAAGCCGCTACCGGGTTAATCCATCGCACAGTGCCTTCAATAGCCGGTAAATTTATTGTTGAGGAAATACCTGCCGAAAAGGGAAAAGATGTATTTGAAATTGAAAGCCGCAACGGTAAGATTATTTTACGCGGAAACAAGGCATTGTCGGTGGCTTCGGCTTTAGGTTATTATTTAAAGTACTATTGTCGTTGCGATATCAGCTGGAACGGCGGCAATTTAAAGTTGCCCGCCAGGCTTCCTGTAATAAACAAAACCATCCACCACGCTACACTTTTCACATACCGGTATTACCTAAATTACTGCACCTTTAATTATAGCATGAGCTGGTGGAACTGGGACAGATGGCAACAGGAAATAGACTGGATGGCGCTGAACGGCATCAATATGCCGCTGGCCCTTACCGGCGAAGAAGCCATATGGCGAAAGGTTTACCACGATATGGGTTTTACCGATGATGAACTGGCAGCCTTCTTCAGCGGCTCTGCTTATTTCTCGTGGTTATGGATGGGTAACCTGGATGGCTGGGGCGGCCCGCTGCCGCAGCATTGGATGGACAGCCATGAAGTATTACAAAAGAAAATATTGGCCCGAGAGCGTGAACTGGGCATGATGCCTGTGCTGCCGGCCTTCAGCGGGCACGTGCCGCCTTCCTTTAAGGACAAATTTCCGCAGGCCAAATTGCGTAAAACCAATTGGGGGCAGGGATTTAATGATGTTTACCTGCTTGACCCGGCTGACCCGATGTTTACAGAGATTGGCAAGAGGTTTATTGAGGAACAGACTAAGGAATACGGTTCAGATCATTTTTATTCGTCGGATGCCTTTAACGAAAATACACCGCCAACCAACGACTCGACTTTTTTGAGCGATGTAAGTAAAAATATTTATCAATCAATGGCTAAGGCCGATCCGAAGGCTGTATGGGTGATGCAGGGCTGGCTGTTTTTAAATAATTCGAAATTCTGGCAGCCCACGCAAATAAAAGCCGCTCTAAATGCCGTACCCGATGATCATATGATCATCCTCGACCTGTTTACCGATGAGCACCCGGTATGGCAGCGCACCGACTCATACTACGGCAAGCCCTGGATATGGAATATGCTGCAAAACTTTGGCGGTGTTGTGGGTATGCATGGTCGCATAGCGCATGTAGCAGATCAGCCCCTGGAAGATTTAGCTGCTTCAAAAAATATGGCAGGTATCGGGTTAACCCCTGAAGCAATCGAGCAAAATCCTGCCGTGTATGATGCGATGATGAGCAATGTGTGGCGGAATAACTATATGAAGGTTGGTTATGGTGATGAGAAAGCTCCGGCTGTACGGATCAGTTTTATCCCCGATAATAAATCCTGGATGCTGGATTATACTGAAAAGCGTTATGGAAAAAGTAACGCGGATATTATTATAGCCTGGCAGATATTACTAAGTACCGTTTATAGTAGTGATCCATCTAAAGACAAAGGCGTATCATCCATCATCGTCGGCAGGCCAAGTTTGAACATGGCTGATGACTGGCGTGTGGATACGACCGGCTCATATGACCAAAAATCGCTGATAGAGGCGTGGCGATATTTCCTGAAACCTGCACAGCAACTAAAAGGAAGTGCAGGATATGACTACGACGCGGTGAATATTACCCGGCAGGTATTGGCTAACTATGCCAACAGGCTGGAACGCAAAATTATTCTTGCATATAACCAGAAAGATACGATTGGTTTTAAGGCGAACAGCGCTGCCTTTTTAAAGCTTATGGACGACATGGATGAACTGCTGGCAACCCGGAAAGATTTTTTGCTTGGCAAATGGCTAAAAGATGCCCGCGAATGCGGCATAACTGATAAAGAAAGCGATCTGTATGAAGTTAATGCCCGCGACCTGATTACCTTATGGGGCGATAAAAACAGCCCGCTGCATGAGTATGCCAACAAACAATGGAGCGGGCTGGTAAAAGGGTTTTATAAGCCGCGCTGGCAAATGTTTTTAGATGGGCTGGGGAGGTCACTTCTGGAAAATAAGCCCTTCGATAATAATTCTTTCGAACAAAAAGTAAAAGATTGGGAATGGGGTTGGGTTAATAACCACGAAGTTTATTCGTCGATACCGGTTGGTAGTCCTGTTGGCGAGGCATTGAGGATGTTTGGCAAATATGATAAGGTTGTTGAGGCTGCTTATGAGTAGTTGTCTGTGAAAGAGTGCGTTGGGTGTCATGTTGAGGCACTCGAAACATGTGCGTAAGGCCTTTGCCCGCATACACTTCGAGTGCCTCAGGTGTGATAGCGCTCTTTTTAGTTCACCATTATGATTTTCTGAATTTTGTATCAGTCTGCACCTAACTTCTCCTCTATTTCATCAAAAACCTGCATAAAGGAAGGCACCAGTCTTTCGCGGTATTTTTCCAGCACATCATTCATGGCCTGCTCATGTGCCTCGGTGAAGGGATCTTTCCAAACACGCATGCAAACCCTTTTTAGTGCATAAGCTATTTTTAATGTTTCGATGTATGTATGCAGGTATTTTTCGTTTTTGAAATGGGTAAAAAAACGGAAAAAAACAGCCGGATTTTTCATACCGGCGGCGATTAGAAATTCCTCTATCGCAGCATCTTCGCAGTCGTGTAAGTGTTCGTAAAAACTATGAACAGTAATTTTATCGGTAGTGATGAGCAGGTTATCCAATATCAACTCTAATGCAATATGGCCTAAAAAAAATGGCTTTACAGGCGAGCCGGTTACCGCCGGCAGCAGCACCTTTTTTAATTCGTGCGAGTGTTCAACAAAAAAATCCGATGAATGAAAATACCGGTCGACCTCGAGATGTGTGTTCCAGCCAGTTACAATACTGTTTACCGCCTCATTGGGATGATGTAATTTTTCGGGGTGAAGCACGAGGGTTTTATCAGCATTTTTGAGCAGATCGGGCAGTACGATACCCAAAATGTGATAGCAGTTGGTATCGTCACGGTCGAAATAGTAATGCGATAAAAAATTCATACTCACTCAAGGTACGATTATTTAGGTGATTGCACCGATTGATTTTTCGATTGCACCGAAATTTTACATGGGTTTGGCAATACAAGTTTAGCATTAAGCTAAGTGATTTATTGTACTATATTTGCCGTTTTTAATGTGTTTACTATGAATTTTGTTGAGGAATTACGCTGGCGGGGCATGCTGCATGATATTATGCCCGGAACTGAAGAACTGTTGAACAAAGGTATGGCCGCAGGCTATATCGGGTTCGATCCAACGTCCGATTCGCTGCACGTAGGCAGCCTGGCGCAGATCATGTCGCTGATCCATTTTCAGCGGGCAGGGCATAAGCCTTTTGCATTGGTTGGTGGCGCTACGGGTATGGTGGGCGACCCATCGGGTAAATCGGCCGAACGTAATTTATTGTCGGAAGATGTGTTGCAGCGCAATTTGGCCGGCATACAAAAGCAACTGGAGAAATTCCTGGAGTTTAACGACAGCGCCAACAGCGCCGAAATGGTGAATAACTACGACTGGTTTAAGGATTTTAGCTTTTTGAACTTTATACGTGATGTAGGCAAGCACATTACGGTAAACTATATGATGGCCAAGGATTCGGTGAAGAACCGTATCAGCGGCGATACCGGCATGTCGTTCACGGAGTTTACTTACCAGTTGGTGCAGGGCTACGATTTTTATTACCTGTGGAAGCACAAAAACTGTGTACTGCAAATGGGTGGCAGCGACCAATGGGGCAATATTGTTACCGGTACCGAACTGATCCGCCGCAAGGATGGGGGCGAGGCGTTTGCTTTAACCACTCAACTTATTAAAAAAGCCGATGGTACAAAATTCGGTAAAAGTGAAGGCGGGAATATTTGGCTTGATAAAAATAAAACGTCTGAATTTGATTTTTATAACTTTTGGTTTAACACAAGTGACGCAGATGCTGAAAGTTATATTAAGATATTCACTTTAAAAGATAGGTTAACTATTGAAAAGTTGATAGAAGATCACCGTATTGCTCCTCATTTAAGAGAATTGCAGAAGGCTCTTGCGAAAGATATTACTGAAAGAGTGCATGGTAACGATTCGATGAAATTGATTGAAATCACTAATGAATTTACATTCAATAGTTCATACCAATGGGAGGATTTGCTCAATCGTAAACTTTCCGAAAAGGAATTCCTTAAAATATTTAGTAGTGCCAAAACATATTACTTTGAGAGTGAAACCTCGGAATTTTTCATCCTACCTGAATCCGCTACCCAAGTAATAATTAATGACGATATCTTAAATTTTCTTGCTGAGATTAAAAATTATGATGAATCCAGAACTTTGAAAAAGATGTTCGAATCCAAAACAGAGGCTAAGAAATTGATACTGAATGGTGGTGTCTATATAAATAAACAAAAAGTATCTTTAGATAATAAAGTTTCAGATTTTAAACCATTTAACAGCAAATATTTGTTTGTTCAAAAAGGGAAAAAGAATTCCGCATTAGTTGTTTCTTGTGACAATGTATCCGTTGAAATGGAAAGGTTAACTAATGTACTTTATGAGGAATAAAAGGGAAAAAGAATTACTTTTTAATAATTGCGGAATAAATTTGCAAATTAGACAAATTGTATTTATTTTTGGATAAATGTCGTACAAAACAGAGGATAAAGAAACGCCGATACTTACCGAACCTATGGTAGCATACATTACCAAAAGTTCGGTAAATCCATTTTACGGGTTATTGGGCAACAGGCATATCTCCAGCGATTATGATATCCTGCAGCTTACCCGTAACGGCCTGCCCAAGCGCATTTTATTATCCCTGGCAAAAAAAATATCCATTACTATACAGGAGTTAGCCAACATTATGCATATCTCTGAGCGCACTTTACAGCGCTACGAAGAAGATGCCATTGTTAAATCTGAATATGCCGAAAAAGCCGTTGAATTAGCCCGTCTTTATACCCGTGGTGAGGAAGTTTTTGAATCGATGGATAATTTCAAAATATGGATGAAAACGCCCAGCCTTGTTTTTAACGGCGAATCCCCTTTATCCCTTTTGGATACATCCGTAGGGTTTGATATGGTTTTTACCGAGTTGGGCCGTATAGAGCACGGCATATTTGCCTGATGATATTATACCGGCTTGCCAAAGAAAAGTATGCCGATGATTTAAGCGGAACAGGTGCACGACTGTATGGCGGGCGCTGGAACAGTAAGGGCCAGCCGGCAATTTACATGGCATCGTCTAAGGCATTGGCATTACTCGAGGTGCTGGTACACTTGCAGCCGCTTATAGAACCCAAAAACTATTTCTGTGCAGAGATTGAATTGCCTGAAAACAGTATTGCAGAAGTTGCTGTCAGTGATCTGCCGCACAACTGGACCGATATGCAATCACCTCCTGCTTTAAAAAATATTGGCGACGAATTTTTGCGCCAAAATAAATACCTGCTACTAAAAGTGCCTTCGGCAATAGTGCCTGCGGAGCATAATTATTTACTTAACGTACAGCACCCCGGTATGAAAAACGTACGGGTGATAAAAAAGGAACTATTTAATTTTGATAAGCGGCTGTATAAGAATTAAAGATCGCTCAGCAACTCAAGTTTCTTTTGGTTGTATTCTTCCTGCGAGATGAGGTTATTCTCAAACAAAACTTTCAGCTTTTTTAGTTTTTCGGTCAGTTCATCAGGTTTTGGAGCCGGTGCGGGTGTAGGTTCCTCATGTACAACAGGTGCTGGTATAGGTGCCGGTTCGTGTGCTACAATAGGCTGAACAGGTGCAATATTAACCGGCGCTTCAAACTGCATAGCGCCCGATTCTGCGCGTTTTTCTTCCAGGTCGCGGAGGCGGCGGGCTTCGCGCTCGGCTTCCTTACGTTCCTGTGCGTATTGGTATAGTTTGCGGGCCTGGACTTTCGGCAGGTAATCAACCCCCATTTCGGCACCGCCGATTGTTTTTACGCTGAAAATAGCGCCTATAATTTCTTCCTTAGTGAACACATCAACAATATCCTTCCACACAAAATCAACAAATTTTATCGAGAGGCCCAGGTTTGCAGCAGTAAAGAACAATATGCGCTTGTTGGTTATGGCAATGCAATCCGGCAGGATGTTTACCAGCGGCTTTTTCTGTACGGCGATGTATATGATTTCTTCGCCTGAACTTAGCAGGTCAACTAAACGGCTATAAACCTTTTCAACTGCTTTGGGGTCTTGTTCGTCGTTTAAAAATTTCTCAAACATAGTGCTGATGTTATCTGGTGTGAACGCAAAAATAGCAATATTATGTTATGTAGAAGTTAAGTTGGGCGATTGATCGCTTTGTTACCTGTCGCGCTCTGTTGACTCACCTCCATAAGGAGTCCTTCGGACCGACATCGCTGTGCTTGTCACCATCTCTTTCACTGCGCGAGATAGAGGGTAACTGCAATTAATCTTTAATTTAGTAACTTTCCCTACGGAACAAGGTTTTGAGTGCAATTCGTCCCATAGGGGCGTCTGGTGGGTAGCAAATTTATGCGATGAGCAAATTACATCCGCGTATATCGGCATTATCGAAACGGCCTAATACCTCAAATGAACCATCGGCATAAAGCCTGCCGAGGTCCTGCGTGGCGATGAAGGAGCAGGAGTTGATATTGGCCAAATCGATAACATTTATGCCTCCGGCTTTGCCATCGGTTAGGGCAGTTAACGGGTCGTTGGTATCGCGGGTGATGATGCGCATCCAAGGCGGATAGTTGAATATCCCATCGCCGTTTGAATAGGCCTGTGAGAGCAGTTCCGTCATACCGTACTCGGAATGGATGGCACCAACCCCAAATCCTGCGCAAAGCTGCGCATGTAGTTCCTCGCGTATCATTTCCTTGCGGCGGCCTTTCATGCCGCCGGTTTCCATGATGATGAGTTGGGGGAAATCTATTTGGTAGCTATCAATAAAATCCAGCAGGGCATAGGTAACGCCAATTAGAATAGTCGGTTTGTTGTTTTGCTGCTGTTTTTTAAGCTGATGATACAGCTCATCGTGGTTGTAGAGGAAAAAGCCGCTGTCGGGATTGGAAGATTGTTTGATCAAATCTTCAACCATATAAATGAGCGACGAGCCTTCCCGCTCCAAATAGGATGGGAGCAATGCAAGTATGGTGTATTGGGTAATATCGCCATAAAATAGTTCGAACCCTTTGCGAAAGCTTTCCTCGTACCAGCTTACATCGGTAACCAAATGACGGCTGGTGGTTAGCCCGGTTGTGCCTGAACTGCTAAAAGTGACCTGCACCGGCCCGTTTGAGCTCAATACCTGCTGCGATTTAAAAAATTCTATCGGCAAAAAGGGAATATCCTCTATTTGTTCAATTGTAGCCGCATCAATTCCCAAACCCTTAATAAACCGGCGGTAAACCTCGCATGTTGCTGCCTGGTAGCGGAATACATCCAACGTAGCAGCATTAAATTGCGCTTCAGTTTTTATGATGAATATCTTATCCTTGCCGGGTTTCATTTCAGCGGCAAAGATAAGGCAAGCGGCAATGTATTTGTTCAGTCTACACAAACAATTGTCATATTTTAAGGTTTCTTGAATGTAATTAAACAGGCAATAACATAATTTCATTTACCTATGAAAACATTAAAATTATTAGGCATACCGCTTTTGCTGAGCGTATTCATCTTGTGCGCCTCGGCAACAGATGCCAGCAAAGAAACAGAGCGCATACATAACGCCGCGAATGTATTAAAGGATTTTGCAGCCATGAAGGAAAGCATTCCGCATAAGCTGCTTGAAAAATATAGCGGTATAGTGATCATCCCGCACATGATAAATGCCGGCTTCGGTATAGGCGGCAAGCGCGGCAAAGGTGTAGCTATGGTTAAACTGGACGACGGCAAATGGAGCGACCCGGTATTTGTTACCCTAACCGGCGGCAGCTTTGGTTTGCAGATAGGCGTACAATCGGTGGACCTGGTGCTGGTGTTCCACCACAGGGGTGTACTGACCAAAGTTAAGAACGGTGATTTCACCATTGGCGGCGATATTTCGGCGGCAGCAGGGCCGGTTGGCCGCAGCGGCACAGCCAGTACCGACTATGCTTTACGTGCTGAAGTTTACTCTTATTCACGTGCCCGCGGCCTGTTTGCCGGGATCACTATTAATGGCGCTAACCTGAGCATTGACAAAACAGCCGATGCAAACTTTTACGGTGATACCTTAAATTCACAGGACATATTTATGACATCCAAAAGCCCAAGCGAATCAGTAAGGATGCTGAAAGAAACGCTGGAAAGTTTGTAATACACCAATTTTTTATTTAAGCCCTGTCCGTTAGTTAACGGATGGGGCTTTTTTCATTTGGCATAATTGCACCATACCCACATTTGTTGCAAAATAGGGGTGCAAATGTTTACCCAGTACAGTAACTGTTGGTTTTTGATATACATTTACATCACATCAGGTAAACTTAAATTCCGTGTGCTCGTAGCTTGCGGTACTATCATTTAAAATGTTTTAATATGAATACCAAAAGCATACTGCTGCTGTTTTGTTTAATCTGCGCCGGGCGGTTTGCCATAGCGCAAAGCAAGCCTGAAGTGATGAAGTTGAACAAGCAGGAATACCTGGAATACCAGGGGGTGAACGTAATGCTGGCGCACGACTTTTACCCCGAAGGCCACCAGGGAGGGGTAGGTATTATACAAAACGGCGAACGCGTGGCCACCAACGGCGATATGCGCCTTGAGCCTACACCAGGTCAGTGGCAGCCCATCCCAAAGGTAGGTAAACGCATGGTGGATGTAAAGAACCAAATCATCAGCGTACATATGAATTACCCGGATTCGGCGATCGACAGGAAGGGTTTTAACCCCATCATTTACCCCGACCTTAAATTCGGTTACACCACACGGGTAGAACCAGTGGGTAAGGGCTTTAAGATCATTGTCGACCTGGATGCGCCGCTGCCCGACAACTGGATAGGTAAAGTTGGTTTTAACCTGGAGCTGTACCCCGGTATATTATTCGGTAAGTCATACTATATGGATAAGCAGTTCGGGATATTCCAGCGGCAATCAAACGATCAGGTATACCGTGACGATGAAGGCGATCCACAGGTAGAACCGATGGCCCGGGGGAAAAAGCTAACGATAGCGCCCGAATCGGAAAGCCAGCGTATGATGATCGAGAACCTTGGGCCGGGCAACCTGCAACTGATAGATGGCCGCGGAAAATACAACAATGGCTGGTACGTGGTGCGGTCAATGGTTGCCAAAGGTGCTATAAAAAATGCCATTGTGTGGCTGGTAACGCCACATGCAATTGAAGGCTGGCAGTCGAACCCGGTTGTACAAGTTTCGCAAGTGGGCTATTATCCCGGTCAGTCGAAAGTTGCGGTAATAGAATTGGATAAAAACGATAAGCGCCGGATACAACCCGAATTGCTGCGCATTGGCGAGAATGGCGTCCTTACACCGGTTTTAAAAGCTGATGCCAAAGTATGGGGCGATTTTTTGCGCTACCATTACCTGCAATTTAATTTTACAACAGTTAAAAGGCCGGGAATGTATATAGTGCGCTATGGCGACGTGCAAACTAACCCCTTCCAGGTAAGCAACACGGCCTACGCGCAAAACGTGTGGCAGCCTACATTGGAATATTTTTTACCGGTGCAGATGTGCCACATGCGCGTGAACGAAAAGTACCGGGTATGGCATGGCTTGTGCCATACGGATGATGCGCGAATGGCGCCCACCGATTCCGACCATTTCGATGGATACATACAAGGGCATTCCACCTTAACCAAATACAAACCTGGCGAATCGGTGCCCTATCTTAACCGCGGCGGCTGGCATGATGCCGGCGATTTTGACCTGAGGGTGGAATCGCAGGCGGAGACGGTGCTCGGCTTAACGCTGGCTTACGAACAGTTTAACGTGCAGTATGATAATACCACGATCGACCAGCAAAACCGTGTGGTGGAAATACAACAGCCCGATGGCAAGCCGGATATTTTGCAGCAAGTGGAGCATGGCCTGCTGAGTATTGTTGGTGGTTACCGGGCAATGGGTCGCTTTTATCGTGGGATGATAGAGCCTACCATGCGGCAATATACCACGCTAGGCGATGCCACCAATATTACCGATAATAAGTTCTATAATGCTTCTGCGGGCAATCCGCCTGATGACCGCTGGGTATTTACTGAAGTGAATCCGGCCCGCGAACTGGAAGTAGCCGCTTCGCTGGCCGCCGCTGCAAGAGTAATGAAGGGTTTTAACGATACACTGGCCACCCAATGCCTCAGTATTGCCCGCGAGGTTTGGAGCAGGAACACAAACGCGCCTGCCCTGCACAAGCTAAATCTGGCAGTGGAGCTATTGCAAACCACCAGGGAGCGGCAATATGCCGACTTTTTAATAGCAAACCAGCAGGCCATAGTTGCCGGCATGGATTATACCGGCTGGCTGGCGGCGCGTTCGGTAGCATTGGTTAACAACCCGCAGTACACCCAAACCATTACCACTGCTGCGCAAAAGCTTTTTGCTAAAATAAAGGCCGAAAGCGCCGAAACGCCATACGGTGTGCCATACCGCCCCAATATATGGGGTGCAGGCTGGGATATACAGAATTTCGGTTACCGCCAGTATTTCCTGCACCAGGCCTTCCCTGATATTTTCCCAGCCGACTATATGCTGAACGCCCTCAACTTTATTTTGGGCTGCCATCCCGGCTCCAATACCGCATCGTTTGTATCGGGGGTAGGTGCCGAATCCATGATACCGGCCTATGGCTTTAACCGCGCCGACTGGTCGTATATCCCCGGCGGGGTAAGTTCGGGCACGGCACTCATCCGCCCCGATTTCCCCGAGCTACTCAAATGGCCTTACATTTGGCAGCAAGGCGAATATGTATTAGGCGGCGGCACCACCGATTACCTGTTTTTGGTACTGGCAGTACAGCATGAAATGAGTAAATAAAGACGATAATTGTGTTACTTTGAATACAATCGAAGGGCGTTGTTATCAGGTTTAAGGATGGATAATGTGATAAGTTGTGGCGTTTTATAATATCGGGCACCGAATTTTGAACGCCGAATATCGAAAGTGGCAGCTTCATGCTTCAGTATTCGATATTAGACATTCGATGTTCGATATTCAACAAAAATCCCTGCGCTACCGGTCCAGTTTATCTGACACGTTGCGGATGGCCAGGTCAAGGTCTTCAGCCGCATGAAGCAAATGTTCTTCAGCCTCTATGTATTCCGCATGACGGTCGTCGGCGTGACCGATCATCCTGATGATCCCCAGGATATTGGACAGGTGACGGCGCACCTCGTGGGAGTGAATAAAAGATAACTCTTCTTTCTGACGGGCGTATAGCAATTGTTCATAACGCCGTTTTTGCCGCGTTTGCCGGTAGAGCAGTACCGCAATAACCGTGCTAAGCAGGAAGCTGCCGATTACCAGCGCCATCCATACCTGTTCGCGCCGGTAACCGGCTACTTTACGGGTATAGGCATTATTTTGCTCATCCAGGCGAATGCGTGCGGCAATGGTATCCACCTGGGTAAGCCTGTTGATTTGTTGCAGGGCCTGCTCCAGCGACTGCTCAAAATGCGTAGTCGCCTGCTGATATTGCGCCCCCTCGCGATCAATCCTGCCCAGCAGGTCATACACCATTAATTTGATCTCCGGATGGTTAAGCTGATCCGGATCGGCGAGCAGTTGCAACGCTACCTGCCTGGCTGAATCCAGTTGCCCGGCTTCGTATAAAGCCGTTGCCAGGTTCTGCCGGTCGCTTACGACAAATTCAAAACGCGGATCTCCTTGCAGTTTACCAAGCTCGGCAACAGCCCCGGTATAATCCTTGCGCAGCATCGCCATGTAATACTCACACCGTTTCCTGATGGTGTACAGGCGAGGGTCGCTGTCGGAAAAAGTGTTCAGCAACCGCCGGTATTTTTCCAGCGAATCGATACGGCCGAAGTGAAAGTAAATATCCGTCTTATTACCATAGATCACCGGGCCGGTATGCGCCAGCAACTGTTTGTTACCTGTGGCCAGCTGCTGTGCCTGTTCGAGATATACCAGCGCCTGCTGGTACAGGCCATTTCGGTAATAAATATCGGAGATATCGACCGAAATGATCGTCTGGAGGTCGGCATCGGCGAGCTGATCGGCCTGCAGTTTGGCCAGCCGGAAACTTTCCACTGCTTCGGGCAGGTTGCCGTTATGCCCTTGCAGAAAGCCCAGGTGGATATAACAGGCATATAGCAGCCAGGGGTCGTTATTACGTGCTGCCACCCTGATGGCCGGCACGAGCGCCTTTTCGGCCGCTGCATATTGTCCCTCCTTCATGCGGCAAAGCATTTCTGTAAAATAGCCTGTGGCCTCCAAGTCCCTTGCATTATGCGCCCTGAGAAAAGCCATTAGTTTTTGCCGGGCCGTCTCCAGTTGCGTGCGTGGCACGTCGGCAAAATAGTTGCGGATATACAAGACCAGTATTTTTCGGCGCAGGGTTTTGTTAGTTAGCCGAAAGATCGCTTGCAAGCTGTCATCCCTGGCAGGTTGGGCAAATAGATGATAAAAGCAGCAACAGCAGATAAGTAACACCAGTAATTTTTTCATGGCAGATAGTTTGTCAAAACCCATCACTCCCCCCACACAGCAGGCATCGGCCTTTGCCGATAGTAAAGGTTTAGTTGGCGCAAATTAAATAATTGCACTGTTATTCCCAATAGTGGTAGTAAGTGCGGTATTGTAAAATTAATGTGAGTTTTGGTTAAATTGTGAATTTCTAACGAAAAATATTTTAGGAACCGGTTAATGACTGATAGGCAAAGCGATTTGAGATTATTGCCGCTCCCGCAAGTTCCTCAACGCTGGTGCCCGTGTTTATGTAGCCTAATCCATCCGTCATATAAAAAACCCTCTTCGAACAATTTCCGCCACCACCTGTACTACCTTTACACAAATATTTTTTAAACTATGAAAGCGGTAAGATATGATCATTTTGGAGGCATAGATGTGCTTTACCTGGCGGATGTGCCCAAACCAGAACCAAAAGTGGGCGAAGTACTGGTGCAGGTTAAAGCGGCAGGCATTAACCCCGGCGAGGCTTCGATACGCCAGGGCTATTTGCAAAACCGCTTCCCCTTAACTTTCCCTTCAGGGCAGGGAACTGATTTCGCCGGCATTGTAACAGAAACAGGCGACAGTGTAAACGATTTCAAGACTGGCGACGAGGTGGTTGGTTACAGTCATCAGCGCAGCAGTCATGCCGAATATGTTTTTGGTGCCGGCAAATCAGCTGGTGAAGCGCCCGGCAGGCGTTACATGGGAAGAAGGCGGCGGCTTGTTTGTGGCTGGCACTACTGCGTACGCGGCTGTTGAGGCCGTGACTATAAAGAGCGACGAAACGCTTATTGTTTCGGGCGCGGCAGGCGGTGTGGGCGGTATTGTTGTACAGCTGGCCAAAAACCTGGGCGCAAATGTGATAGGTATTGCCAGTGAACATAACCACGAATGGCTACAAGGACATGGTATTACGCCGGTTAGCTACGAAGGCGACATACGCGCGAACATTGAAAAAGCGCTCGGCGGAAAAAAGGCCGACACATTTATCGATACATCCGGTAAAGGCTATGTAGAACTGGCGATAAACATGGGCATTCCCGCCGACCGAATAAACACCATTATTGATTTTGAAGCTGTTGAGAAATACAAGGTAAAAGCAGCAGGCAGTGCAGCAGCCGCAAACGCGGAAGTGCTGGGCAAATTAGTAGAAATGATTGCCGGTGGCGAGCTGGAGATACCAATAGCTAAAACATATCCGCTGCCAGCTATAAAAGAGGCTTTTACGGAACTGGAAAAGCGACACACACACGGAAAAATTGTTCTGCTTCCCTGAGCAGATAACTTTTTATAAATAATTAGCAGCAGCCTTCTCAGCGATAAAAGCAGGAAGGCTGTTTTATTGCGCTAACGGTGCATGTGTGTTATCTGCAAAATATTGATTGTCAGTCGTGTTTATTAGTGCTTGTAAAACATTCCTGCCTGATTTGAGTTTCTTGTTAAACTTTTTAAGTTAATGAAAATAATTTTTACCTCAGCATTATTGCTTTCTACTTTTTGCACATTGGCGCAGAACACGGTTATGCCTACCATGACCAAAGGCGTTTTAGGCCACTCAACGCATTCAAATGTTGCCGGGAAGGATACCGTTATTGAAACGGACACTACCAAAGAGAACCAGGAGCCGCAATATTTTTACATTTCGGGCAATGCCAATGTGTTTGTGAATACCAAAGGCGGTGTTGCCAAACGCTTCTCGCCGGAGGTTGAGTTTGGCCGTACCTACGGTATATTTGATTTCGGCCTGGCAACCGGCAGGTTCAATTCGGTATATGCTGCCGATACGGTGCGGTATATCGAGTTGAGGCCCACCATCAATATTTTCTCTAAAGGGCGCTTTGCAGAGGGACTTTGCCTCGGCGCAGGCTATGTTTTCAAGGCTAAGCAGGGCCTCATGACGGAAATATGCAACAGCATAAACTTTAATGTTACGCCCGTAGTTGCACTAGCCATAGAGCAGGGATACTTTTTCTTCGATGGCACCAACAGCAGCCGCAGTACACAGTACATGGGGTTTAATATTACGTATAATTTTTTAGCAAAGCACAGCACCAATATGCGGCGTAAACGCAAGGCTATTGTAAGTGATAATTGATAGTTGGGATGAAAACCGGCTTTTAACCTTATTTTAGGACGATACATTCATATTGTTTTGGGCGTTTCCCGCTGATAGAAGCGGGCCGGGCTTTATGCTTATACGGCCTCAGGCGTTAGGCGCGAGGCCGGTATTCGCGTCAATCCCTAACGCGGTTTGTCTGAACCCGAATTTATGGAATTTTTAGAATGGGCAAAAGTTGAATTTGTATGCAATAAAAATGGGAATTCACTATCTTAGTATTCTAAACCCGCACGAATGGAATTCAATCAAGATTATATCAATATCTTAAAATATCTGCAACCGTATGGCATAGGTATCACCACTGACATTAGTGGTCAACTGCAAAAAATATTTCCATTGCCCGACAAAAACGATAGTGATCAATTAATAATACAAGCAGAAAAAGTTAAAGCATTTGTAAATTCACTCATAGGAAACATATGGTTACAAAAGGAACACGCTGTCAATCACAGGATAGGTAAGGTTAGGAGAGGCGAAGAATTTATTTGTGTTTGGCTCGATGATATACAAGTTTTAGCTCATATAACCTCAAACGGGCTATCTTTCCTAAATAATATTGAAAGTCAGGGTCTTTCAGAAAAAGTCGGGAACTCTGTGTTAACCACTAATAAAGCAGTAACGAAACTTTCCAATACACAGAACAAGTTGTATTTCATAACGCTAATTATTGCTGTTCTTGGTGTATTATTTCCAGGATTATCATACTTAAAGGACTATCGTGTATCTGCCCTAAATAAGACTATCAATGTTTTAAATGCAAAGATTAATGATGATAGTTTAAATATAGCAAAACTTAAGCATATAGACGATTCTCTGAGTTTAGTATTGAGAGTTAGTCATCGGGTAATGCAAAAGGTTAATTAAATGCCATATTATGAATAAAATCTGCTTTAGCGCAAGCATTGTGTATTAACCTAAGCGATAGCTGGCTTGTGCTTTAGAATAAAAGAAAGCCCATGTAGCCGATAGCAATGGCTTATGTGAGAGGTAAACTATGCCAACCACTCACCCTTCATCACTCACCCTTCACTATTCCCTAACATCACGTAAAGGATAACATAACAATTTGATAATCTGCAATATTTAGTAATTAAACGGCATATCCATTTCTTTGGTAAACAATCCTAACACTATTACCTGATTAAATTTTTTAACTATGCTCAGTTTACTAAATGCTGTAACGCTGCCGCTAATAGGGGCAGTAAATTTAAGCAGTGCGCTGCTGGTTGTTTTTGCCATTTGCCTGCTGGCTGTAGTAGGTTTTGAGTTTGTTAACGGCTTTCACGATACTGCAAACGCCGTTGCAACCGTAATTTATACCCGCGCTTTAAAACCTGTTTACGCCATTCCATGGTCGGGTACCTGGAACTTTTTGGGTGTATTCCTGGGCGGCGTTGGCGTGGCCATGGGTATATTAAAGCTACTCCCGCTTGATGATCTGATGAAACTGCCTGTAGGCGTTGGCGCCTGTATGGTGCTTGCGGTACTGCTGGCTTCCATCATCTGGAACCTGGGTACCTGGTACCTCGGTATTCCCTGCTCCAGCTCGCACACGCTTATCGGCGCTATGATAGGTGCAAGTATTGCCTTCACCTGGTATTATGGCGGTGCAGGCGTAAACTGGGACAAAGCAAAAGAGATTGGTTTGTCGCTTATATTGTCGCCGCTTATTGGTTTTGGCGCCGCTTATTTGCTAATGACGTTTTTAAGAAAGGTGCTTAAAAACTCGGTGCTGTTCCATATCCCGCAAGGCGAAAACGATACCCCGCCGCTGCTTGTACGCGGTTTGCTGATACTAACCTGTACGCTGGTGAGCTTTTTTCACGGCAGTAACGACGGGCAGAAGGGTGTAGGCTTATTGATGCTGATACTGATAGCGTTTGTGCCGGCAAATTTCGCGGTTAATCATTCCATATCTGATGCGAAGATACTGGCATCATTAAATAAAACACAGATAGTGGTTAGCCATACTAACGGTACTGATGCGGCGGGCAAAGGTTTATTATCAAAACTGGATTCGGCCATCAATACCACTAAAACACAATTGGCTAGCAAGGCCGATACGGTAAAGACTTACAAATTCCGCAAGGAAATAAAAGCGGTACAAAAAGACCTTACCGCTGTATTAACCGCAAAAGATGTGCAATTGGCCCAACAAGATAAGGCTACGCTTACCGCCGCATCAAAAGACCTGACCGGTGTAACGGATTTTGCGCCGATATGGGTGATTGCTACCATCTCTATTTCGCTGGGTATCGGCACCATGATCGGCTGGAAACGTATTGTGGTAACCATTGGAGAAAAAATAGGTAACGAGCATTTGAACTACGCCCAGGGTGCATCTTCAGAAATCGTAGCTGCGGCAACAATAGGATTAAGTACAGGGTTTGGATTGCCGGTGAGCACCACACACGTATTATCGAGCGGTATCGCCGGGTCAATGATGGCATCGGGCGGCTCGGGCAACCTCAACTCCGGAACCATAAAAAATATCGCCCTTGCCTGGTTGCTAACGCTGCCTGTTGCTATTTTATTAGCGTTGGGCTTATTTATGCTATTCCATTTGTTCATTTAATAGCTAAACAGTATTTTACACTTAAATCCCACAAAAAATGAAACAGATACTTGTTGCAACCGACTTTTCGCAAAGTGCCGGTAATGCCTTTGAATACGCACTTGGCGTTGCCAAAGTACTGGAGTTGGAAGTTGTCGCCATACACGCCATCGGGCCAACCGAAGGTGTAAACAATAACACTTATGCCGCCATATTTATTGATGATTACTATAACAATAAACGCCAGGCCCTCAAAGAATGGGCTGAAACCTATACCAGCCGCGACGAATACAAAGATGTTGAGGTAAGCACCATATGCGGTGTTGGCTTTTTGAAAAATGTACTTGATAAATATATCCAGGACCATTATGTAGAACTGCTTGTAATGGGCATCACCGGATCAACCAATATTAAGGGTATTGTTGGCAGCAATGTAAGCACTATACTTTCGGTTATTAAAACGCCTACGCTCATTATCCCGCAGGAAAGTAAATTTACTTCGGAGCCTGTTATTACCCTGGCTACCGATTATGAAACCCGCCTTTCTGCCCAGGATATGAATGCGCTGAATGAAATGGCCGCCGCCTTTAAATCAGATAAACTGAAGGTGTTGTACGTTTCGGAAAAGGCTGATGCCAAACACCTCGATACCGAAGAAACAAAGCTGAAGGAACTGATAAAAACAGCTGAACCGGAGTTTAATTACATCACCAACAGCAAACCGCTAAACGGCATAATGGAATTTGTTGAAAATAATCAAACTGATATCCTTTGCCTGGTTAAACACCACCATAATATTATTTACCGCCTGTTTAACCGCAGCATGGTAAATGCGGTGTTAAACAAATCGGTTAAGGCGGTTTTGGTATTGCACGAATAATAACCTTATAAACCTTAACAAAAGAAAGCTGTCCGTTAGTTAACGGATGGCTTTTTTAATGTAACGGATCCGTCACTCTATTGTAATGGTAACAGTTTCACCTTTATTTAACGCGTCGAATATTATTTTATAAAGTTTTGGTGTAATAGCAGTGGAGTTTCCAACAAAATCGGTGCTATAAGTACTACCCAATAAAATTGCGCCATCCGTATCTCTTGAATAATTCCCCATATGAATTTCTATATCGGCAAATCCAGGAACATTCGCTAATAAAGGTACTATACGACCTTGTTTTGGGCTATCGTATGAGATGATGGGATAGCTTCCTGTTGGGATTGCCGTTTTGTCTTCGACTTTTATGGCTTGTATTTGCTTAACACTCATGTTAGCATTTAACCCTCTATCCATAGGTTCAAGCGTGTAGCAAAAAAAACTGCCATTTACGGACAACTCGCCGATAGTTGAATTTGCAGTTCGGGTTTTCCTTATCAATAGCAGTTTAAGCCCGGTATTCGAATTAGTATTGTTTGCATACTTACCGGAGGTGTCGGTAGGAACAGATGTTGGAGTTTTGACTATCTTGCTATTAGCCGGATTTACTTTGTTTATCGTGTCAGCAAAAGATGGAATTATTATTACGCCGGACGATGTTGCTTTGTTTAGTTTTACAGTATAGGTTAATATATATGCGTAAAGGATTGGGGCGCTTGTAATGAAGGTTCTTACAAATCTGCCATTTGAATCGGTATAGCCAGCAGAACTTGGTGAAAATATGCCTGTATTTTTACTATCGATTGAAACCTGGGCATTTTTAACAGACTTATTATTATTTGCATAAGTCACATATATAGAAATGGTAGTTTGTATACCTGGTTTTATATATGGTGGACTGACCGTGTATCGTGTAAGAAATTTCAAGTTAGTACTTGTCGCGGGTTTTTTTGAAGTGTTCGATGCGGGCTTACCTGGAGTTAACAGATTATTAGTATTAAGACTAGGGCCCTGGCAGGGCGAGAAAAAGGATAGCAGTTGTTTGGATTGCTTTTTTAAACTTTCCGAAACCACTTTATATGCGGTATATACAGAACATGCAGAATCCAGTTGATGCAGTTGGTATAAGCTAGCAGACTGGCCATAGTAAGAAAAAGTGGTGAGGCTGTCTAAATCGGTTACATTATTTTGATATTCACTAATAAACAAACGCGCAGCAGTATCATAACTTTTTTGATTATTTAGATTATAATAATAGCTCGCCTCCAAATAAGTAACCGCTCTTTTGTTAAACTTATATACCGCGTTATTAGGATCGATTTTCCCGGCTTTATCCAGTAATTGATTTACCTCGTTGACGTTACCCGGCGTTAACTGGTTTTGATACTTTTGCAATAATGCAACAGCTGCGTTGTTATAATAAGCAAAGCTATCTATCGATTGTGATGAACTGCTCATCCTGGTTAACCACCTGGAGGTGGAACCTATGTTTGTTAAACAAAAGAATGTTGTGCAGGCCAGTAGTATTCCGCCTAATGTTAATTTAACCGCGTTTTGTTTAAAAAACGAAAGCGGCCTTATTTTGCCCTGCGCTTTAAACTGGTTATTTGAAAAACTGTCGAGCAAATTTTGCTGGCGGAGATATGCTGTTTCCAACAGGCTTTCTTCTTCCTTCCACTGGCGGTAAACGGCCAGCTTTATCTCCCTGTCCATATCCAGTAAGGATCCTTTCTCCACATTTACGTATAACAGCAACCTCGTCATCGCGTCGGAAGTAGCTTTGATCATCTCCGGCCCGTTTGCTGTTTGGCGCAAATATGCGATCAGTTCATTACGGTGATTTGTACTGATTGTGCCGGTATTTAGCCATTTTACCGAAGTGATTTTGACAAGATTAAATGCGGTAACTAATTTTTTCGACTGAAAGAAACGCGACTCCAATTCTTTCCCGATAGCAATTGTAATTGAAAGGCTTTGCTGGTCGCTCAATGCAAGGCAACATAGCCATTGCACCATACCTTCGTCCTCAAAAAATACTTTATATTCATTAAGTGAACTTTCAACAGGGAATGTTTGGTACTGTGCAGCAGGGTCGCGCGGGAACAGCGGCCGTTTATTGCGCAATACATCGGCTGTTTTTATAAAGAAATTAAAGCCTTCTTCGGTAGCCGGAAAAATAGGGGTAAAATCGAAAAGCGTTTTTTCAAACGAGCTCCAGTTGGCCCTCGGCACCACAGAAAAAAGCACCTTTTTATCCCATTGCGCCAGTTGCTTCAATACAGGCTCATTTGCAGGGGCAAGTGCAACAGGGTTATTGGTATTAGGTACATAATTATCAATAAAGCCATAACCATCGCCAAGGATAACTAAAAATGCCCCCGGAAATTTTTCACGGAGCTGTTGAAAACTGATAGCATCGGCCATGTCCTTTTGCGTACTCACATACCCGGCGCTTCCCTTGTAATAATAGGTTACAGCCGATAGCCCGCGTTTCAGGAAAAAATCAGGAAATAAATCGAGGCATTCTGATTGCTGGCCATCACCCAGGTTGGTAGCTATCAAAAAAATATAATCGGTTGTAAAATTAACCGAGGTAAAGGCCAGCTTCAGAAAACCTGCGTTGCGTATGGTGTTATAAATAGTATTGGGGAAATCGATCTTTTGAAAGACAGAACTTTTTTTGGTTGATAAAACACTTAGCGAGTTTTCGAGCGAATTATTAAAAAATACCTTTTCGTACAAATTTGGCCATATAAAAGCATGGGGCCAGCCAATTTTTCCTGAGAAATTGTATTTATCACGCAAAGCGGAAATTTTTTTCTCGTGCCTGTTATTAGCTGCCAGCGCGATCAAATAGATAATGATGGCGGAAACCGGCAATGAAAACAGTATGCCAAATATCTGCCCGTGGCCTGGGTTAGTTTTGGGCGGAACTGTAAGCGGGGTTACCTGCGGCAGGGTAATAGTTTTAACTGTTGATGCAGTAACCGGCTGTGGCTTAGGGTTTGGTTTTGGCGGCTTAACGGGTTGTGCATTTTGGTGCAGGAACCAGGCCGCCGCGGCCACGATCAGCAGCGCACCAATTGACAACAATACATAAAAAACTACCTTTTTTTTCCGGGGTTTTTCAGGTTTTTCCGGGAGCGGATTTTCATTTAGCTTAGTAGCGGTTTGCGGCGTTTGACCTTCATCCTTCAGTTCTATAACCGCTTTGCTAATGATCTGCTGAAATAAGTCCTGTTCATGGGCGCTTTTTACTATAACCGGCGCCAGGCGTGGTGCGTTTGCCAGTAAAGCCTGCCGGTTTGTTATAGCATAAATTTCAATGAGATTTTTGAGCCTGAGCAGTTCAGGGGTTTGAATAATAAGGAACGGCGCCATCACGTCTCTAAGCCAGAGCGATAGTTCGGCAGACCCTTCGTTATGTGTGGAAGCCCCCATTTATTGCCTGATTAATCAACCTTTAGAGGCCCCATTTTTGTTTTACAATACTTAGGTCACCTTCATCTTTTACCAACACCGGCAACGTAGCGGCAAGGGCGGCTGCATCATCAAGCGAAGTGCCGTTTTTGATGAGTATTTTAACCCACGCGATCAACTCCGCGGTAGAAGGTTTTTTAAATATGCACAGTTCACGTACTTCGGCAAACTTTTCCAATACACGCGATTGATTACCGTTAAGGGCATCTGACAGGGCATGTTTTTCCAATATTTTTAACAAAAAGGGCTTTTCAGGGAACTTGATATTGAAAAATATGCAACGCCTGAGGAATGCTTCCGGCAGCTTTTTTTCGCCATTGCTGGTGATAATGATCAGTATAGTAGCGTTTTTATTTTTTGTAAATTCTGTTGCGCCATTTTCTTTTATCCGGAAGGCATATTTTTCAAGCTCAAAAAGCAGGTCATTCGGGAAATCGCCGGGGGCCTTGTCAATCTCATCTATCAGGACTACAGAATTTCTCGCAACATCATTGCCGGGCAGGTTGGTGGCGGGTACAAGCTCCTTTTCTCCCGGTTCCATACTGGCTACTATAGCCATGCCTAAAGCATTTAACTGTATGTAATCTTTTAACTGGGGCTTTTTATCCTTTTTTATGTTCGCATCATAAAAGTGGGTAATAGCATCGTAGGTATAAAACAGGTCGTTATATGAGCTGGTGCTTTTTGTATTAAAAACATAAGGTTTTTGATGGTACTGGTTGCCCGAGATTAAATTGAGATCGGCGGCTACCTTATCGGCCAGGAGCGTTTTACCGGTACCGGGCTCGCCCGTAATTAACAAAGGTTGATTTAATGCGAGTGCAATTTCCACGGCATCATTCAACTCTTCGGGGAGCTCATAAAAATTTGCAAGGTTTGTTTGCCGGTTATTTGCAAATAACTCAAGTTGTTCTTTTGTGAGGTTTAACTGGTCCATATTTAAAAGTTAAAAGCTGTCTATTTTATTAATTGCCATGTGGTAACATCCTATTACATCGGCCATATCATAACTATCTTTCCACAAAAAGATTGATTTGATCCGGTTTTTTCTGAATATATCCTGTCCCTCAACCTGGTCGAGCCAGTCTTCCACATCCTGTTTTTTAACGTCTATGAGTTCGGGGGGCTGTATCGCCGGAAAATACCGCAACAAAATCTGCTTGTTGTCAAGGTGCGCATCGCCCTGGGTATGAAATACCGAGACAAAAAAATGCACCCGTTTATTCAGGCTGTTATTTTTATAGAGGGGCGACATAAATTGACTAAAAAACCATTTGTAAGCATCGCTCATGTTTTCGTTAACGTCGGTATTATCAACCCTGCAATCAATTACCAGCTTTATCTTGTCATCAATGAATAATTCTTCAATTACCTGTGAGATGGTGATCTTATCGGGATCATTTTCAGAAAATTTATAGAATGGCCTCTTGCTTGCCTGCACTATTGCAGCCAGCAACCTGCTGCAAAAGATGTTTTTATTGGCTACAGCCGGCATTTTGAAGAAGATAACCGTGCTGTCCAAACCCTTGCCGGCTATAAACTCCAGCCTGTAACGGTCAATAAAACAATCAAGCAATTGCCGTTCGTTACCATATATCAAAAAAGCATTAACAGGTGGCTGGGGCTGCAAAAGGTTTTCTTCAATACTTTCGATATTCGGCCGGCGATCGCAGAAAATTTCCTTTCCGCGGCTCTCCAGTATCTGCTGTGACGCGAATTCGCTATTGGCGGCGATTCGCATATGGTCGATATCCCGTATATTTAAATTAAGCTGTATGTTATATTTTGCCAGTATTTCTTCAATATTTTGTACATGGATCATCCTGGCATCGGCGGCAAGCTGGGTAGTATTTAAGAAATCGACGTACCCGATTATGCCGTCGGCCGTTTTGCCGGGAGAAATGTTCACCGTAGAAAATACGGGAGACCCGCTGGAGCCGGAATCAAAGAAGAATGTCCTTAAATTACTGTTTGGACTGAGGATGGCTGAACCTGAAGTATAATCATTTCCGCTGATCTCCCCGGTTATATTCATTACTGTGCCCGGGTCATTTGACTTTCGCGAGTAGGATTCGAAAAATGAACCTTTCAACTCGCCCTTTAAAAAAGTGAGGGAATCACAGGCGCTGGTTAATGAGCCGGCGACCTCTTCAGGCGATTCAAGCTCCAATATGGCCAAATCATGTTTTATAAGCCTGGACCTCTGATTATAAGCTGTTTGCGATAGCCCGGCTTTATCTTTCCAACCCCAAAAAACAATATTTGCATCCAGTTGGGCCGATTTCAGGTCTTCATTGTAAACAAAGTTGATGGTAACCTTCCCGGTAACCTCGTCCAATGATTCAAGGTTGAGGCGTTTTGCAGCGTTTATTACATGTACACAGGTAATAATATGTTTACCATCAACACATAGCCCCGACCCAACCGGCTTGCCCTGACCGTCAAGTATATAGCAGTATAAGGCGAAATAATATGGGGGCAAGCTCATGCGGTAACTTTTTATTTGCCTGATTTCCAGGTAAGTTTTAAGTTGATCGATCCTTCGCCCTGCCCGCTGATAACCCAACAACTAACCGCGCCGGTTAATTTTATGCCAAACTGGACTTCTACTTCGGCGGGCTTATCGATTTCGATATTATTTATCTTTTTGATGATATTTTTTGAGAACAGGATGATGGGCTCCAACGCATCTTCAAATGAATTTAAAGATGATACAATTTGTTTATCGCCATTGTCGGCTATAAATTTACCGCTGTCCTGTGGTATCTCGCCTTCGACATAGACTTGCTGGCCATCGATATCAAATGCTATGATATCATTTTTCATACATATTAATTAATAAGGTTAAAAATTGGAAATAAATATTTCACATGGTAAAGTACAACTATTTTAGTTTAGAAACAATTTTTGCCTGATAAAAGCATTCCGGTTTAAAACGTAGCGGTAAGCCTAACGTGCCACGGAAATTGCCGGTACAACATTTATAACTAATTGAATGTTAAGTGCATCAAATGTACTTAACATAAACATAATATTAGATTTACTTTAAAATAACATACCTTTGTGCGTTCACAGCATCAAAATATGAAAAAAACCGATAAGAAAACTAAAGCACCATCAGCGAAGAAAACCGCCCGTAAAACCATAGCGAACAAATTAATAGCCGACCTTACCTCGCTCACTTCAAAATTTGAAAAAGATGCCGAAAAATTGGCAAAAACAGTGAAAAAGGGGTCTAAAAAATTAGCAAAACAGGTTGTAAAAGAATTAAAAATCCAGGAAAAGCCAGCCGCAGAGAAAAAACCATCCGCAAAACCTGAAGCTTCTAAAGCAGTAGCTAAAGAAAAAGCAACGCCTAAAGTAGCAGCTGAAAAACCTGCCGCCAAAGAAACTGCAACACCTGAAGTAAAAGCCGAAAAACCGGCAGCTGCGCCAAAAACTACTCCAAAAGCGAAAGCGCCAAAAAAGATACTATAAGTATTCAAAAACCTGATAGTACAGGATATTTTAAGCGTTAATATGGATATTCCAGGTCTGTATTAACGCTTATTTTTTTGAAACGCTTTACGGAAAAGTACGCCGCTCCACGCGGCCATGCCACCAACTAATCCGCCTAAAATACTCGTAATCAATAATATGTAAATCCAATCCGGCAACTGAAACAGCGCTGCAACACGCCCGGCGAGTATATTTTCATTTGGGATAGATTTGATAAGCGCCAATATAACCCAGGCAATTGCCACGCCTGCAAATCCCGACAAAAAGCTCTTGCCCGAAGTTTTACCAACAATAATTGCAGCTAAAAACGCAACAACAGCCACCATCCACCAGGGTAAAATGAACCCGGCGATGAAGGATAATATGAGTATGATCAAAAAAAGCACTTTGTTTAATTATTGAATGATTGATTTACTGAATTTTAACTGCACTGTAATTTATTTTATTTCTCCGGTATTAACTTAACTATCTTTTTAACCCGCCCTTCACTATCATCCGGCGACTGCATGAACAGCATTTTGTTTAATTGCCCGTTTTGCCAGGTTTTGAGCATGTCATCATAATAAAAGCTCCCCGCGTTGCCCGATTCACCACCCGGAAATACGCCATAGCCCTCAACTTTCGGCCCTAATTGTACCACCATTCGCCACGAGGGGCCATTATTGTTGCGCAACGCATTGATTACGCCGCCAGTTCCGCCCGCTATGAAATTACCACTTCCGAAGCCCGGCAAACTGGCCAAATGGCCTACGAAAGTTTGCTTTACCTGTCCCCATTCCCATTTTGGGCCGATATCGCCATGCCGGTGTTCCAAAGTATCAATTGCCGCGAAAAATGATTGGTTTACATCATCTGCGCAAGTTTCTTTTTGTGGTGTTTGGATATTATCAAACCATTTGGATGTTGGTTCGGTAAGCAATAATTTTTCGGTACGGTCAGCAGATGGTTCTTTCAGGTAAGTGCCTTTTATGGCGAATTTATTATCCCAAACCGCGTTGAAAAACCTTCGCCACCATTCCTCAAATATACTTGCACCTATGGTATTTGCCGCGAAATGCTTGTCCCAGTGCTTAACTATTTCAAAGGCTTTCAGCTGTGCTTTAGTTAGTTTCGAGGTGTCAATATATTTTATCATCGTCGGCAATACATCCTGCGCCTTGATGCTGTAATCATCCATTTGCATCAGGCGCATACTGTCGGCAGTTGCGTGGTTCATTCCTGTTAGCCTGTCGTTGGTGCGCTTGCCACGGTAATAATCTTCAAAGCTCCAGTTAATATAGTAGGGATACGATGGATCTGTAGAGGATTGATTATTCGAGCTTACAAATCCTCTTGGCGGGTTTTTTACGGTTGGGTTTTGGTCTGCCGGGATCCAGCCCTGCCAGTCGTTGGCCGGGTCGCTGCCGTCTAAAATATATTTGCCCTGGTCTTTAAATTTCAGCGGAAATTTGCCGTTTGGTGTGATGGCGATATCATTATCCGCGCTGGCGAAAATGAAATTCTGCGCAGGTGCGGTAAACCAGGTGAGTGCTTTGCGGTAATCATTGTAGTTTTTAGCACGGTTCAGGTAGTAGAAGGTGACCATGTCAATCGACGGATCGTGCGCTATCCAGCGTAAAGCATTGCCAACAGGTACATTTTGGGCGTAGCCTTTTTCTTTTTTCAGCGTGTCATCATAAACAACCGGCCCCTGGTGCGTATAGATCACCGTATCGTATTCCGTTGCCTGTCCGCGTATTTTTATAACCTCTATGCGGCGTTTAACCGTGTTCCAGTGGTTATTGTACCAGTATTCGTTTTTCGATTTGTCCTTGAATTTTATTTGGTACCAATCCAGCACATCGGCGCCCACATTGGTAACGCCCCAGCTAACACGCTGGTTATAACCGATAATGACCGTCGGCGCGCCTGGCAGCGACACACCGTTCACGTTAACGGTAGGCGAACTCATCTGTAATTGATACCATATCGACGGAAAACTCAAACCCAGGTGCGGGTCATTGGCAAGGATAGGGTAGCCGTTGGCTGTTTTGCTGCCGCTTACTGCCCAATTGTTACTGCCTACGCCAGGGATTTTCTCCGCCGGATGGATACTATCGCCCATTTGGGCTAAAAAGCTTTTCGAGGGCTTGGGTATGGGCAGCGGCTTAAAATTCCATTTTGTGCCAACGGGGATAATAGGATCTTCCTTAAAAGGATAATCCGGGAAAAGGTCGTTCATTGTTTTTGCGCCGAAACGGACCAAATCATTCGTCATAGCAAACTGGTCAGAACCACCGGCCAGCGTTTCCGACATCAGTTTAAGCAAAAAAGCGCAGTTGATAGGTTTCCAGTCCTCGGGCGCATAGTCCAGTAACTTAAATTCTATTGGGTAATCTTTTGGTTTGAGTTGATGGATATAAGCGTTAACGCCATCGGTATAAGCCAACAAAACTTCGCGCATTACCGGGTTTTGCATCATGGCATTTACCGTATTTTCCGCGCCGTAACTCATGCCCATGCGCCGCTCATAGCGGTCGTGGGATAAAGCGGCCGGACCAATCACTTCTGATAATCTGCCTGATGCGCTGCGGGTTTGGATGTCCATTTGCCACAGGCGGTCATGCGCAGTCACATAGCCCTGGGCATAATACAGGTCGTGATCGTTTTTGGCGAAGATGTGCGGCACCATGTGCTCATCGTAGGCAATGGTCACCTCATCTTTCAAGCCCGGTAAATTCAATGATTGTGAGGGATCGACATGCCTGCCTTCTGCATTCTGCCAAAAGCCTGTTGCCGGGTTTAGCAGTTTGCCTAATGGCGGCAGCGGCCCTAATTTGTTTTGGAGCGCCCAAATAAGTAATAAAGTTATAGCAAGCGTAAAAAATGCCTTAAAAAACTTCATTGGACGGGCTGATTTTTGGTATAAGCAAGTATAATGAAAGTATTTGAAGTTTTAGCTATTGTTGAGTGTTTTGGTGCAGTGAGCAGAGTGTTATGTTGGGTTGTAAAATTTCGAGAAACTCTAAAGATGAAATTGATAAGAGCGTTGTCACACTGAGCAATGTCATTAAGTTAAGGGATTCGATTGATAAGTGCTTGTCGACATATCGCTTTATTACCTATCGCGCTCCGTTGACTCACCCGGTCGTTGCTACGCTCGACCACCCTCTCTTTCGCTTCGCGATATAGAGGGTAGCTGCATTTTAACTTAATGACATTACACACTGAGGCACTCGAAGTGTAGTGTGCAAAGGCCTGTACGCAATGCATAATCATTTATGCATAGTTCGCAATACCCCGCGCACACGCTTCGAGTGCCTCAGCATGACCCCCACTTTAATTATAAAAGGTAGAATTCATTTTTTCACATTTTTTGCTAAAACGTTTTTTATTTTTACATTTAGCTGCCTGAATTTAACTTATGGTAAAAATTCAGGCTTTACCAACTATAATACCGGATAATTATTTAACATGAATATTTCTGCAAAGGCTATTCGCTGCCTTTTTGTATTGCTTGTTTTAAGTGGCATTGCCATTTTTAATGCATCCGCTCAAAACGTCAATGCTATAGGATTAAGCAGTGCCGGCGATACCGCCCGCTGGGATACGGTGTTGGTGGGCGAAAAACCGACTACAAACAGTGTTACCGTTATGGCAGGCGATACGGTTTCGCTGGATGACTCGGCCACCTGCGCCAAACTGACTATCCAGAAAGGTGCTATCTTTAACTCACTCAGCAATGCATCAACAAGTGACGCTTATATTTTACAGGCCGGTATAGCAACTGCACCAACACCTGATACTTTGGATAATGAAGGTATTTTCGGCTCAGCAAGCGGCACGAACGACGGCATCGCACTGGCTATCCCGGCGACTTGTTCGGCTTTTAAGCTGATGGGTAGTGGTACGACCGCTATAGGCTTGATACGTCCCACGAATTATAATGCAACTTTGACGATGGATGTAGCCCAAAACGCCTCACTCAACTATAACGGGATAGCTTTTTCGGCTTTGCCGCTGGTTGACAGCAGCGCTACTTCAAATAAGATTGTATTTAATGTCGATACCGGTAAAATCTTAACGCTCATTAACCCGCATGGCCAGTTCCAGGGCGATCCGGGCGTTTATGGCGGAAATTATACCTATAATATTTACGGAACGCTTGACCTTACCGCGACAAAGGATACGCAGCAGGTCGTTCCTGATTACGCCAACAGTATCAGCACGGCATCGGTCTCGACGGTTAATATCAGCGGCAAATTAAACCTGGGGTTGGGATTTAACTCTGCAAAAAGCGCCACTCCCACTGGCGGCACCATTCTATTTAACATTATGAACGGTGGCCTGGTTGATGCCACTAAAACCAGTGTGCTCAGCACCGGCACAAGCTATTTTACCACTAATGGAACAGGTGTTTTTATGCGCAGGGTTGACAATGCAGGCGAAACTTTTCCGGTTGGCGCGCCGGGTTCAACCACCTTTAGCCCGATAACACTAACCAATAAAGGCACAACCATGAACTTCTCTGTATCGGTAAAGAACCAGTTTGATTACCCGGTACCTAACAGTAATACCGTTGTAAACAAACAATGGACGGTAACACCCGACAGCACTGGCGCAAGCGATGTAGCCGTTTCGCCGGAATGGCTGCCAGGCGACCAGGCGGCAGGTTTTAACCCGGCGAAGTCAATATCCTTGTTAAGATATAACGGCGCTGATTGGGCTGTTTCAAATGCAAGCGTCAGCGGTTTAGGTACTGCCGCAAATCCATATGTAGCAACGGCCGGTAGTTTTTCTGCATTCGGGGTTTTTACGGTTGAGGACAGTCCTGTAAATACCGAAGGTGTAACGCAAATAAGTGTTTACCCCAACCCTATAAGCAGCGGCTTTACAGTGATATTTCCAACGCTAAGCAGTAACGGTACGCTTGGTATCGTCTCAATGAACGGGCAGAAAATGTTTACCACATCAATAAGCAGCGGAGCAGCTTCATGGAGCGGAAATATTTCCAACTGGGCATCGGGAGTTTACGTCCTCACTTTGCAGCAGGGGGGTAAACGTTCATCGGTAAAAATTATCAAATTATAACCATCACAGCATATTCGATCCATGTTATTATATCAGCTTTTATCGTCATACAAAAAAGTCTTAAGAATGCTGTTTTTCATGGCAGTGATCATTCTTGTATTGCCTGTTTCCGTCCTCGCGCAAAAAGATGGCGACTACCGTTCGGTTGCTTCAGGCGGCTGGACAAATACATTAACTGCTTCTGCTACCGCAGCCATTGCTAACGGCGCGGTAACAAAAATTTTAGTTAAGGGCTCAAGCTCAGGCTATACTGCTGCACCGACTGTAACCATAAGCGGCGGCGGCGGTACCGGCGCAACGGCAACGGCGGTATTGACCAATGGGCGGGTAACGATTATACAAGTAACCAACGGCGGTTCCGGCTATACCGCCGTACCTACGGTTACCATAACCGGCGCAAATAAGCCAACCAGCATTTGGGAAAGGTACCGCCCGGCTTATGCAACCACCTGGAAGATCAAGTCGGCCGATTCATTAGGTGGCGATAGTATAAATATGCGTATACCGGGTTATAATGCAACCTCGTGGCTGAATGCCGTGGTGCCGGGGACGATCTATACTTCTTACGTGACAGACAGCCTGCAAACGCACGAAAAAAACCCGGATTACGGGGCTAACCTCACTAATGCCGAAACAAATAACAGCTATAACGACCGTTTCTGGTACCGTACTGAATTTACTGTGCCGGCGTCATATAGCGGCAAAAAAATATGGCTAAACATTAAAGCGATTAATAAATTAGGGCAGGTATACATTAACAATACCCTCCTGGGCGGACTGAAAGGTTTCAGAATGAGCGGCGTATACGATATAACGAATAATGTAAATAAGACTGGCACTAATGTGCTGGCTATTATGATAGACAGGTTTAAAAAAGATTCGATAAACGATTGGGAGCAGCCAACCTACATGGGTGGCAACGGCTGGGATTATACCCCGCCAATGCCTGCTTATGATAGAGGCCTTACCGATAAAATCTTTTTAAGTGCGTCCGGCTCGGTTATCATTCGTGACCCTTACCTGCAAACCATTTCATTAAGTAGCGGCAATACTTCAGCCACGCTTAATTTATCTGCACAAATTGCCAACCTCAGCGATACTGCGCAAAACGGGCAGGTAACAGTGGTCATCAACCCGGGAAATATCAGGCTCACGACATCTGTACCGGTAGCAGCCAATGGAACGGTGAATTTTAATCCTGGCAATTTTTTGATGAACAACCCCAAGCTATGGTGGCCAAACGGTTATGGCGAACCGAACTTGTACAATTGTAAAATCATTTACAGTATTAACGGGCAGGTTTCTGATAGTACCAGTTTTAACTTCGGTGTGCGGAAGTATAATTACACTAACGACAAGAATGGTGTACTGAACATTTGGGTGAACGGCAAACGTATTTTTGTGCGTGGCGGCTGCTGGGGAATGCCGGAATATATGCTGAGAACACACGGCAAAGAATATGATACCCGTATACGTTTCCATAAGGAAATGAACTTTAACATGATCCGTAACTGGACAGGTGCTACAACCGATGATGAGTTTTATGATTATTGCGATAAATACGGCATAATGCTTTGGGATGAGTTTTGGGAGAACGGGCCATTTAATTTTTTATTAGATCAGAATAATTACCTTGCCAATGTGCCTTTTAAGCTGAAGCGCGAGCGTAACCATGCCTGTGTGGCCGTTTGGTGCGGAGTAAACGAGGGCTTATCATTTGTTGATAAGCAACTGGAAGATTCGGTTAAAAAATACGACCAGAATGAGCGGCTCTACCAATCTACTTCAAATGCTGCAAACACCGGTGACGCTACACAATTCGGTTTAAAATACCAGGGTGGTATTTCTGCCGACGGCCCTTATTATAATCAATCGTTAACAAGCTATTTCACCAAACAAGCAAATACCGGTTATAACTCTGTGCCGCAATCCATTTTTGTAGGCAATTATGGTTTTCACCCCGAATTAGGCGTCAATTGTTTCCCGGAGGCTGAAAGTTTCAAGATGTTTATGCCGCCCGCCGACCAGTGGCCGGAAAATAATGATTGGGATTTCGATCATTTCTTTGGCTATGTATCATCATCGGTCAACCGCGGCGGTGGCGCAAATCCCAGCGGCTATGTAAGTCTCATCAACAGCCAGTTTGGTACAACAACGAGTATTGAAGATTTCTGCCGTAAAGCGCAGCTACTGAATATTGCAACCCACAAAGCGATGTACGAAGGGTGGAACGACCACATGTGGAACGATGCCTCTGGTTTGTTGATGTGGATGAGCCAACCATCATACACCACTATGATATGGCAGACTTATGATTATTATTTCGATTGTACAGGCGGCTACTGGGGCGTTAAAAAAGCCTGTGAGCCGGTACACATACAATGGAGTATAGCATCAGATTCCGTTAAGGTGATTAACGCAACTACTACCGATTACAACGGACTGAAAGCCATTTTTAATGTTTACAATATGGATGGCAGCCTGGCCAATGCCTACGGCGACACCGTAACCGTAAACTCCAGGAACGATACCAGCACTTATTGCTTCCAGGGAATATATGGCAAGGATATCGCGCTGCATAAACCGGCTTATGCGTCATCAAGCATCGTGAATACGCCCGAAGCTGCTTTTGACGGTAACTTCGGTACCCGCTGGGGAAGCAATTACGACGACAATGAATGGATATATGTCGATCTGGGCACGCCGCAACCTGTTGGCGCGGTAAATATTACCTGGGAAACCGCCTATGGACAGGCGTATGATATACAGGTTTCGGACGATGCACAGAACTGGACAACCGTTTACTCTACCACAACCGGCACAGGAGGTACTGATGTGATCACTTTCCCGCAGGTAACCGCGCGTTATGTGCGTATGCTGGGTATAAAACGCGGGACTGTATTTGGCTATTCGATTTATGAGTTCCAGGTGTTTGCAAGCCCGCAGCCGGCCTTGTCTGCCGTCTATTTCCTGAAAATGAAGCTGGAGGATGCCTCTGGTAAAATACTTTCGGATAACTTCTATTGGCACAATGCCACAGAAAACTATGTGCCGCTGTCAACCATGCCTGTGGTGCCATTACAGCAAACTACGTCCACCACAACATTGGCAAACGGCAACACGCAGATGACAGTAAACCTGACCAATCCGGCTACTGCTACAGGAATGGCTTTTGACGTACACGTGCAACTGAAAAACGCTGATGGCAGCCGTGTATTGCCCGTTTTTATGAACGATAATTATTTTTCCATCATGATCGGCGAAACCAAAACCATCACTATTGAATATAACCCGGCCAATGTAAAAGGCGGTTCGCCGCAATTGCTGGTTGAACAGTTTAACTCGCGCAAAGGACTGTAATAAGTCCTTTGCGCAGGTATCCGCTTTGTAGGGACGCAAAATTTTGCGCCTCTACTTCAAGATAAAAACCCTACCTTAGTGTCCATTTTACATACTACTGATGGATACTATAAAAGCCTGTATTTTCGACCTTGATGGTGTGATCGTTGATACTGCCGTTTATCATTATCAAGCCTGGAAAAAGCTGGCAAACCAGCTGGGTTTTGATTTTACAGAAGAACAGAACGAACAATTAAAAGGCGTAAGCCGCATGCGCTCGCTTGAGTTGATACTGGGATGGGGCGGCATTACCAAAACCGATGCTGAAAAGGAAGAGTTGGCCTCGCTGAAAAACAGCTGGTATGTGGATATGATCAGCCACATGACACCCGCTGAAATATTGCCCGGCGCTAAGGAATTTTTACAAGCCTGCCGGGATGCGGGCCTTAAAACTGCTTTAGGCTCAGCCAGTAAAAACTCCATGACCATTTTGGAGAAGATTAACCTGGTGGATATGTTCGACGCCGTTATCGATGGCAACAAGGTATCCAAACCAAAGCCCGATCCGGAAGTGTTTTTAAAAGGTGCCGAAGAAGTAGGTATTCCGCCTGCCAATTGCGTAGTTTTCGAGGACGCCATTGCCGGTGTGGAAGCTGCCAAAAACGGCGGTATGAAAGCCGTAGGTATCGGTTCGTCGCAGGTACTTACCGAAGCTGATTTGGTGGTAAGCGGTTTGGATAAGATGAATATTGGAATGTTAGAGGAACTATGAGCCCCACCCAAACCCTCCCCGCCAATTGGCGGAGGGGCTTTAAGAGGCTATATTAATAAAAAGCAAAAAAAGCAAAAAGTCTCTCTACCAACTGGCGGAGGAGATTTAGAGGGGGCCAGATGAAAAACTACATCATAGCAGATGCCTGGAAAATAATAGAGGAAGGTTTTAATCCCGAACTCAACAAAATATCCGAAAGTATATTTAGTTTAGGTAATGGCCGCATGGGCCAGCGGGCCAATTTTGAGGAGGCCTATTCGGGCGATACCTTGCAGGGGAATTACGTGGCCGGAGTTTATTATAACGACAAAACCCGCGTAGGCTGGTGGAAAAACGGCTATCCCGAATACTCATCAAAAGTGATTAATGCCGCCAACTGGATAGGGATTGATATTGTAATAGACGGCGTACAACTCGACCTGGCTAAATGTGAAATAAGCGCTTTTCGTCGTGAGCTGAACATGCTGGATGGTTACCTCGAACGTAATTTCCAGGCAAAGAATAGTGCAGGCAAACAAGTTGAGGTTAAATCCACCCGCTTTTGCAGCATGGCCGATGATGAGACCGGCGCTATTAAGTATACCATTACCCCGTTAAATTTCAGCGGCAATATTATGGTTATGCCTTTTATTGACGGCGACGTAGTAAACCAGGATGCCAATTACGATGAGAAATTCTGGGATGAAGTAAAAAAAGGCTGCGAAGACGATGTGTGCTATATCCAGATGCGCACCAAAAAGACCGGTTTCGAGGTGGCAACCGGCATGCAGTTCAGTATTTTACAGGATGGGAAGGAAGCTATCAGTTCAGGTGAGGTTATTCAAAAGGAAAAATACATCGCCTCGTCCGTAAAATTACAGGCACAGCAAGGACAGGCCATCACGATAATTAAATATGCAGCAAACCTGGCATCGCTTAACCATAAGCCCGAAGAACTGGCTGAAAAGTTAACAGAAACGCTTCACCGTATCAGCAATAAAGGATTTGATACGATGCTGACCGAACAGGCCGCCGCATGGGCTGAAAAATGGAAGCACAATGATATTATTATCGACGGCGATGTTTTCGCACAGCAGGGCATACGTTTTAACATTTTTCAGCTTAACCAAACTTATACAGGCGAGGATGACCGTTTAAACATCGGCCCCAAAGGCTTTACCGGCGAAAAATATGGCGGCGTAACGTATTGGGATACCGAGGCCTATTGTGTACCGTTCTATCTTTCCACAGCCGAGCAAAAGGTGAGCAAAAACCTGCTGCTTTATCGCTATAAACAGCTGGCGCAGGCTTATGAAAACGCTAAAATGCTGGGCTTCGGCAATGGCGCTGCGTTGTACCCGATGGTGAGTATCGATGGCATTGAGTGCCATAACGAATGGGAGATCACTTTTGAAGAACTGCACCGAAATGGCGCAATGGCTTATGCCATATTTAACTACGTTCGCTACACCGGCGATGAGGCTTATTTGACCGATTATGGGTTGGAAGTGCTCATCGGGATAACTCGTTTTTGGTCGCAGCGGGTAAGTTGGTCGGCAAAAAAGGAGAAATACGTGATGTTGGGCATTACCGGGCCGAATGAATACGAGAATAATGTTAACAATAATTGGTACACCAACACGCTGGCTACCTGGTGCATGGAATATACCATGCAGGTGATTGAAAAGGTGAAAGCTGCGGATGCAGGGAAATACACTGCCCTAGTTGCTAAACTGAACTTTAACGAAAAGCAGGAAACCGCGAAGTTCACGCACATTATCGAAAATATGTATTATCCATATGATGAGCAGCACCACGTGTTTTTACAGCAGGACGGCTACCTCGACAAGGAACAAATACTGGTAAAAGACCTTCCCGCCGAAGACCGCCCGCTAAACCAGAAATGGAGCTGGGACAGGATATTACGTTCCTGCTTTATCAAACAGGCCGACGTGCTGCAAGGCATTTACTTCTTCGAGGATAAATACGATATCGACACTATCCGTCGTAACTTTGATTTTTATGAACCGAGAACAGTGCACGAATCGTCATTATCGCCATGCGTACATGCTATTTTAGCTGCCAAACTCGGCGATGGCGTACGCGCTTATGAATTTTACCTGCGAACATCCCGCCTTGACCTCGACGACTATAACAACGATACCGAAGACGGGTGCCATATTACCTCGATGGCCGGTACATGGATGGCCGTTGTGGAAGGTTTTGGTGGTATGCGGGTGAGGGATGAGAAGTTATCATTCGATCCGTTTTTACCGGAGAAATGGAATTCGTTTTCTTTCCATGTGAGTTTTAGGGGAGCTTTGCTGGAGGTAAAAGTGAATAAGAAAGAGATATCGGTAAAGAATCTTTCGTCGGTTGAAACTGTTTTGCTGTTGCGTGAAATGGAGCTTAAGATTGCAGGTAATAGCGAGAGAATCATAAAAATTCATATAACTTCTATAAAACTTATCCCTCCGCCTCCACCTGAAAATTGATAAAATCAAACAGACTTACGAAGTTTTTAAAACTTCGTAAGTCATATTATAAAATCAGAATCATGGCTATCTTTAAATCCGACGAATCATGGTTCAGACAATTGCGTTAGGGATGGAAACGGATACCGGCCTTGTGGCTAATGCCCGCGCAGTATGAGTGTACAGCCCGGCCCGCTGATAAGCGGGAAACGCCCAAAAAACAATTATGCCTGATAAACTGTAAAGTAATTGCATGCCACAAAACGATAAACTCATCATATACCAGCTATTGCCAAGATTATTCGGTAATACCAATACCGCCAATAAATTTTACGGTTCGATACAGGAAAACGGCTGCGGTAAGTTTAACGACATTACCGATAAGGCGCTTGGCGAACTTAAAAACCTGGGCATAACGTACGTTTTTTATACCGGAGTGATTGAGCATGCTACCATGACGGACTATTCCGCGTTGGGCATTAAAGTGGATGACCCGGATGTGGTGAAAGGCCGCGCCGGGTCGCCGTACGCGGTGAAAGACTATTATGATGTTGACCCTGATTTGGCTGATAACGTAAACAACCGCATGGGCGAATGGGAAGCGCTGATTAGTCGTACCCACAAGGCCGGTTTGAAGGTGATCATGGATTTTATACCCAACCATGTTGCCCGCACCTACGCTTCTGATGCTAAGCCAGACGGTGTGCGCGATTTTGGCGAAGATGATGATAAAACAAAGGCCTTTAGTCCTCAAAATGATTTTTACTATATCCCTGGTCAGTCTTTTGTGGTGCCGGGCGGCTATAATCCCGGTGGTGATGGTTTTACCAGCGCGTTGAAGGATGGTAAGTTTGATGAGAACCCGGCCAAGGCGACGGGGAATGATGTTTTCACCGCATCGCCATCGATATACGATTGGTTTGAAACGGTTAAGCTGAATTATGGGGTGGATTATCTTAATAATCACGAACAGCATTTTAACCCCGTGCCGCCGCTTTGGAATAAATTGTACGATATACTGGCTTTTTGGAGTAAGAAGGGAATCGACGGCTTCCGTTGCGATATGATTGAAATGGTGCCGGTGGAATTTTGGGGATGGCTAATACCAAAGTTAAAGGAGCAATTTCCCACGCTGATATTTATCGGCGAGGCTTACCAGGTAGGGTTATACTACAAATATATTTTCGGCGGCAAGTTTGATTACCTCTACGATAAAGTTGGACTGTACGATACCGTTAAACGGCTTACCCGCAACGAGCCAGGCGCATCAACCTGGGGCATAAACGCCGTTTGGAACCACGATACTAACGGCATCGACAGCCACATGTTGCGGTTTATGGAAAACCACGATGAGGAACGTATAGCCAATGGTTCATTTGCAGGCAATTCCTGGCTGGCAGCGCCGGGAATGGTGGTTTCGGCAACGCTGAATACCGGCCCGGTAATGATCTATTCCGGCCAGGAGGTTGGTGAACCGGCCGTAGGCCAGCAAGGCTTTGGCGGCGAACCGCGTACCAGCATTTTTGACTACTGCGGTGTGCCCGAACACCAGAAATGGGTGAATAGTGGCCGGTTTGATGGCGGGAAATTATCGGCAGACCAACAAAACCTACGGACTTTTTATAGTAAGCTGTTGAACACGGTTGTAGCCAACGAGGCATTAAGCAGCGGTCAATTTTATGAACTGATGCTAAGTAACGAACACCAGTCCGGCTTTGACCAGGACATGTATTTTTACGCACGATATACCGATAAACAAAGGGTACTGGTTATTGCCAATTTTAACCGGTATGATAAAAATATGGTGGTTAAAATTGCCGATGACCTGCTGGGTAAGATAAATGTTAGTGGTGCGGTGATTTTTACTGATCTTTTGAGCGGCAATAAGTGTAATACTGATAATATCAGTGATGGGTTGAGTATTATTATCCCTGCTACGAGTGGGTTATTGCTGGCGTTTTGATCGGGAATAACAATAATTAAAATCGATGTCATTTCGAACCTGCATGAGGGAGGGGAATAGCCAGGGGCAGGTGAGAAAACTTTTGCGCCATGTAAGTAGGCCGTATATATGGTGCAAAAGTTTTCTCCTCGCCCCAGTCCTCACACCCACTTCTGCTCGTCGAAATGACATGATTTTTTATTTCTTCCCTATATTTTTTTATTTGAAAAATAATCAACAGTTTTAGCGTTCCGGAAACGATACCGGAAAAACTATTGATAAACCAATTATAGTGATTAGTCTACCAATGACTAATGACCAATGACTAATAAAAAAGATATGACCGCAAAAAAGATCGTTCCAAAGCCGAGACTTGACTTTTGGCAGATATGGAATATGAGCTTTGGCTTTTTGGGTATACAGTTTGGCTTTGCTCTGCAAACAGGCTATGCCAGCCGCATACTGGAAACATTCGGCGCCGATGTGGGTAACTTATCCCTCTTTTGGCTTGCGGCGCCGCTTACCGGGATGATCATTCAGCCTATTATCGGTCATTACAGCGACCGTACCTGGACTAAATTAGGCCGTCGCAGGCCGT